>JACLAD010015953.1_pt1 | contig 32645 bp, 25 predicted proteins | sample 8027901 | NCBI WGS metagenome assembly JACLAD01 (sample SAMN15725071, study PRJNA655200) | protist metagenome | isolation source: fluorescence activated cell sorting (FACS) single amplified genomes of... | place: Spain: Blaines Bay Microbial Observatory, Mediterranean Sea | collected 2016-07-05 | reverse complement strand
TTGAGAGTAGGCGAATAGCTGGGACAGTCCCCAGTGCTTTAGATTCCAACTTTGTAGTAACAGGCGATAGCTTAGAAGAGTTCCTGAAGCATAGACGAATAGCGAAAGCAAAGCCGGTAATGGGGTAGTTGGTAAGAAAACTAGGCTTATCAGGATCAGCATCTGCACAAGTGCAATCAGGCTGTAGCCCCATTTTTTCAAGTTGGGAACCTGGAGGCTGCATACTTGATGGATGTCCAACTGCTGTGTGGCGCGCCATGGGAATCGTCGACTCAGTAAGCCATCAAAAAAGTAACGCTTTGCCAATTGAGTTGGACGAGAAGCTTTTGGAGCTAGGGGGGGATGGTAGACGATCAGATCTTGGGCAAAGGGAATGGAGAAGCCTCCTTCGAGAATTGAAAAAGCAAGATCAGTGTCTTCTCGGAAAGGAATTTGATATCCAGAGTGGAAATGGCAAAATTGTTTGCGAACCAGCAAGTTACATGTTGGATATCGACCACCCTGACGGTTTTCAGTCTGGTGTGTCAAGGGCGTGATTTGTTCTCGATTACCAACGATAGTCTGACCTTCAATAGCTCCTGCGCCTGGTTGGTCGTGAATCCAAGTCAATGCTGAGGCCACCCAATTTGAGTCGGCTTGTACATCAGCATCAAGTAAGCCAATCCAGCTGGATTGAGCTAAGGCTACTCCAGCGTTGCGTGCTCGACCTGGGCCAGAGCGATGCTGATGTAGAACTCGTAGTTGGAGGTGGGTTTGTTGATGAAATTCCTCCAACATTTTTGTGGTATCGTCTGTTGAGCCATCGTTCACAACAACGACTTCAAAACTAGACGTCGGAGCCGTCTGCAGTTCCAGGGCTTGCAGACAATTTTTCAACAAGCTGCTGCTATTGTAACTGGGTATTACGACTGACAGAGAATCAGGCGATGAGACCAAAAAATCAGGAGGAGGAGAAGTTGACACGGAGAGACGAAGCTTTAGAGAACCAACAGTCGCTGGTGCGAGCACTTCGCGGTTCGTTGCCGTATTTGGAAGAGTTCCATCATCAAATTTTCGTTGTTTGTCTCAGTGAAGAATTATTACAACGTGATGCCGCTCCCAAAATCATGGAAGAGTTCGCACTGTTGCATCGCGTTGGCGTCCAATTGGTGTTGGTTCATGATAGCCAACTATTGAATCAGTCCTCCCTGGACACAAGTTCGTTTCCAGTAGCAGTTTCACGCCATGATCTTACAGCAGTACAGCGGCAAATTGCAGCAATCAACTGGGAATTTCTGACCAAACTTTGCCTATATGGGCATGGAATTATGCCACTCAGTGGTCACTTTGTCACTGCTCGTGCCGATGAACGCTTTAATGTACTAGAAATGGACTTGGCCAATGGGGTTGTGCAGGAGGTGGACCTTGTGGCAATTCGTGAGACTCTACAACTAGGACACACCCCATTGCTAGCTCCTTGGGGGACAGGCCGCCAAGGTCATCTTTGGGTACTAGAAGCTAGGGAACTAGCGATGGAACTAGCCATGCGACTAAGAGCAAAGAAACTAATCTTGTTAGAGAATACATCATCTCCATTGATTGAAAAAGACAGGAACACCTCAATCTTACGCCAATGGTTACGTCAGCAGAGCTCTATAAGTGAAATCAACCGACTCCGACTAGAATGTATGGCTACCGCATGTGAAAGGGGTGTAAAGAGATGTCATTGGTTGGATGCAACTAAGGAAGGAGCACTGCTAACGGAAACACTTACTTCTGGTGGGATTGGCCTGATGGTCACCAATACAGCTTACAGACAGGTGCGATCGGCTAAACCAAGTGATATTCCTCAAGTTTGGGGACTGCTAAGTGGGCCGATGAGAGACGCTAGTATTGTCCAGCGTAGTACTTTCTATCTTGAACAACACATTGAACGATATCGGTTGTTTTGTCAGGATGAGGATGTGTTGGGTTGTTGTGAACTGATTAATTATCCAGAACAGCAAACTGTAGAGATTGCAGCCTTGTCAGTGGCGTTAGCTTACCGTAACCAGGGAATTGGGAGAGAACTCGTTAACGTCGTCCTTGGAGAGGTAAAGAGACAGGGAGCGCAACAAGCAATCGCACTGAGTACGCGTGAGGACAATGTTTTCATGAATTGTGGCTTCCATGAATGTTCACTAGAAGACCTTCCTCCGGAGAAACGTTTTAACTATGACTCTCCTCAATCGAAAATCTATATTTATTCACTAGTTGAACCTGGCAAGGACCTTAGCACAGACTGAATCTGCAGATTGTTTGGGTCCAACTGGCTCGCCGTGTTTAGGGCCATCATAGCCTGGTCCATCTCACCAAGCTCTCGGTAGAGTAGTCCCAAATTCCACCAAGCTACTGCATATCCTGGAAACTTGGCTGTGACACTTTCCAAGAAACTCTTGGCATCTTCATAGCGTCCCTTCTTGATCAAAACTGTGCCTAAGCGTAAGCCACTTTTGGGATTCTCCGGATTGAGTTGCAAAGACTCCCGGTAAAGTGATTCTGCGAGATTGAAGTCGCGCTGTTTTTCGTAACTGAAACCAAGATAAAGTGCGACTTCATCGTTTTTTGGAAAGCGATCTCGGAGTTCTAACAAGTTGTTATGAGCAGTCTCAATCTGGTTTTGCACAAGAGCTATGCGAGCCAGATAGAGGGCAGATTCTACGGTTCCAGGTTGCAGTTGTTGGGCAGCCTCCATCGCTGCTTTAGCATCTTCCCAATCTTCCTGATCGAACTGAGTTACCCCTTGTTGTAACAATTTCTGGTAGCGTGAATTTTCTGATTGTTGCCGATCATCAGCAAGATCAGAAGTGCCAGTTAGCTGTGTGCTTTGAGGTAGCCATGGTCGTAACTCTGGACGTAAAACCGTGAAAGCCTGATTTGGATTCTCGGGGCTTTCAACAAAGGGGTAGTAACGCAGTCCACGCTGGATTGCTCGAGGGTTGGGCTCATCGTCATTAAGGCTCAAACCATACAAAAGCCACGCAGGACCATGATAGGGATGACGAGCATTGGCAATCACGGCTTCAGCCTTTGCTTCAAATCGCTGACCTTGCACATAAAACCAGAGGGAGGAGAGTGCACGGTATTCAGCATGGTCCGAAAAGTCATCTCGTAAAGAATCTAAATCTTGCCGAATCTCATTGAGAAGTTCAGGTGGAACTGGTTGCTGAGTGTAGGCTTCCTGTAATTGTAGAATGACTGCTTGGAAGCGCACTCGCTTATCCAGACCTTCATACTGTTCTGTAAGATTTCTCAGTGCCTGAAGGTGTGCACTACGTGTTTCGGCGATCCAAGGTTGGTGATTGAGATCCTTCCAGCGATAAAAGGCCTCTAGTGCTTCGAAGGAAACATCCTGAGGGAAGAGGAGCAAGTCTGCGAAGGCTGCATTCCTAGTCTGTAGCACCTGAAGTAGTTCTTGGAGCAAAGCATCGACACTTTGTAAAGAATGCTGACTGCGAAAATCTTCTTTCTGGAGTTTGTTGTTACTGATTGAAAAGAGAGTCCAGCGAATAGAAAGTTGCTGAAGAACCTGTTGCGTGGAAAGTTGAAGCAGATGAGATAATCGAGCTTCACGCATTATCTGTTCAACTTGATCGGGCAGGCGCTCTTTCCAAAGATCAACCGTTTCCGGAGCCATCACAGCAAATTGATCGTTGAACTGGAATTGGCGGGTAAGCTCTTCCTGGAGGAGGCGAGGGAACCAGTTATCTTGCTGAATACGGTAGAGATTCTGAACAGGAAGGATACCTACGTGGAGGCGAGTCTGAGCGAACGCTGAAGAAGAGGCCAGCAGCAGTACTGCGCTACCTAGGCAGCACAGTACGAAAGACCGAAAAGTCGGTCTTACCACGGGGATGCGGCGTAGGAATTGACAGAGTTGTGGGAATTGTGGTGGCTTACGTCAACATCTTGGGGATTGTCTTCGCTGGATTCCGTATCAGCAGCTTCGACCTCTTCAGCACTTTCATCCTCAGCGGCTTCAACAGTTTCTTCGATTTCTTCAGTCACCTCAGCAGGAGAGTCGCTCTCATCAACAGCAGCTTCGAGTTCTTCAAAGCTGTCAATCAATAGTGCGAGTTTGTCGTGCATTTCTTGGCGCTCAGCTTCAAGAACTGTATTCCGTTCCTTAAGCTCATCAATTTCTAGTTGATATTCCTCGATCTTTTCAACTGCTTGACGAATGCGGGATTCTAGGCGGGAAAGTAAGTCAGACATGGCTAGTCCTCAATGGAAATGTTTTGGTGTCGTGGTCCATGACAGTGAGCGGATGACTGCAAGCATAGCAGATCCAGAACAAATTAGCATGCAACAAGTGTACAAGCAAGTTCAGGATGTAATTAACTGAGGGAAGGTTGAGTCAAAATTAAAAGTTTAGTCATTATGGAACGAAGTAGGTGAGCAGACTGAAGAATTCAGATCATCGGTATCGACTAATTAATAATTTGTACAAAAAAGATCCAATGATGATGAATAATCTTTTCAAGAAATAAATAGTTGGTAAAAATTCCGAATTAATTATGAGTTCTTCCTTGTACATTCGAACTAAGTTTTTATTACTCTCTCCAATTTTTTGATAGTAAGCTATATATTGTTTTATAAAATAAAATTTCTCATAAGGTAAAACTCTCATCCAAAAATGGTAATCCATTCTAGAATTGTAGCATTCATCAAAAAATCCATACGTAGTGAAAATATTTTTTTTTGCAAATGAGGCTTGGTGTGAGAGTTTGGCTTTACTCGCAACTCCAAAATGGTTAGCCAAAACTTTAGCTGGTAGAGAAAATCCATCAGATTGACAAAATCCAGTCAGAATATTTTGCTCTGGATGATTCTCCAAAAGAGAAAGAATGTCAAAACGAATAAAATAGTCACCAGAATTCATAAAATTTAGCCAACTATTTTTGGAAAGTAGCAATGCTTTGTTAAAGGCATGACTGATGCCATGATCAGGTTCACTGATCCAGTATGTTAAATGATCGTTATATTTCTGAATAAGTTCGACGGTGCCATCAGTACTTCCACCATCAATAAGAATATATTCAAGTTCATTTCCTTGTTGATTGATAACTGATTGAATTGTCTGTTCTATAAAATCTATATTATTGAAAACTACTGTAATTACAGTGAGATTTGTCTTGGTGAGATTAGAATCATTAAGTAGAAGACGTTTTCCACCTTCAGCTTTTCGACAGGTACTTCTCGGTAAAGTATATTGGAAAGCATCATTATCATTATATCTATTCGATTCTTTTGAAGTGCTTAGAGGACTTTGAATAGTCGAAAGATTTTCAGATTTCGATATTAAGTTGGTATTTGAGAAAGAGTGAAAAAAATTAGCTAGATCACTTGAAAGAAATCTTTTTGGTACTAATCCCCGATATACCTTTTGGTAATTTGAAGCAGGTAGATAATGCTCCGGAATAGGATGCCAAATATTTGTTGTAAAGTATTTTTCTTCAGAGTGGGGCAACTTTGTAAAATCAAAACCTGTATACAGATTTGGAAATTCAAGATCATCAGCACATATATACAAAATTAATTTCTGCTTTTTCTTAGCGAAAGAGTGGTCCTTATCTGGATTATGTATGGGATTGAAATCAAAGAAATCTATTAGATGTTGCCGAAAAACTGCAGAGCCAAAAGCGTAACGAATATCTAGGAACCAAATTTGATCACTAAAATCTATTATTTTCAAAGAAAAACAGCCAACCCAATCACTCAGTAGTGTGTCTTCATGTTTACTTTGCTCAAGAATATTTTTAATCTGAATGGGAATAGATGGAATTTGATTAAGAGAGTATGTTGAAAGTTTCTGGCTATTCAGATGTGAAAAAATCAATTTAAATTATGTATTGATATTATAAAAAATAAATTTGGAAATAATCCTTATTACAAATCAGTTTAATCTTCAATTATATCCTCAATAGTTTCAAACACACTATCCACTTCAATTCCAGATATACATGGATATGGGAGAGAAGTATCATTGGTGAATTTGCAATGCCAGTTACAGCCAAAACAACTCATTTTATTGATAACAGTTACAGGCTTGATCCCTTCAATTGAATCTGGATAGGGTAAGAATCTACCGTAGTGTCCACCACCTAGAATACAGACTGATTGAGTATCGACCCCGGCTGCAATGTGTATGGCTGAAGTGTCGTTAGAAACAAGAATTTGAGCTAACCGAATGATCTCGATGAGCTCAGTTAATGTAGTTTTATCAACAAGGTTTTTAGGAGAATATTTGATAAGTTTTTCCTCTAATTGTTGTCCTAAAGTTATTTCATGAAACCCCCCTAAAATTACAGGCTTCCAATGATATTTTTCTATGATTCTAACTGCAACTTTTGCGAAAGCTTCAATAGGCCAAGTTTTAAATGAAGCTGAAGCACCAGGAAAAATAACAAATGAGTCTTGGTCAATTTCCTTAGAAGATGAGAGTTTAGGAATCTTTGGAATAGAAGTGTGGCTATCAAAAATGCCTAATTCGTGAGTAAATTCAATGTTGCGTTCTAGTTCCATCAAATTTAATGAAGATGCAGGAACTAATCTCGTGTACCAACGATTCGAAATTGCTCTTCGTACAGCGGAAATGTTACTTAGATCACCAACTGAGCCAATACGTTCATTTGCACAACTAACACGAACTACAGAATCACCTGTGGAAAAAACTCTTGAGTAACTAGGTTGAATTATGGTGCTTGGGCCAATGTCTGATATGTCACCGAGAGTGTGCCAACGATACCAAAGATTACTGCTAAATCTTTTTAGGTCAATATCTATGACTTTGGAGAAATAATTTATAGCAACTGCCAAGTCAGCACATGATTGGTTGCACACTAATATCGGTTTGCTCTCACTGCAGTAATGAGAACACAATTTTTCTGCAGATGGAAGCCACAGAATAAAATCACCAATATTGTCAACTCGAACAATCATAACAGAATTTGATTTTTCAAACTTGGAAAATAAGATGAAAAAGCTATCGAATCCCCAAAGAAATAAATCTCTTAAGTAGAGAATTGATTCCTTTATAAAAAGCTTGTAATTCAAATTAAACCTTTTCAATTAACTTAATTATCAACCACTTTAAGAATACTGATTAATTATTTTTTAAAATAGCTAATTACTTTGCTATTTTAATTGTAAATTGTCACTCAATGTTTTCGATTTTAATCCAATTGAATACAGGTAAGGTGTAATTTTAGAAAATAAGATTAAGCTTTGCCAAATATACTTTGGATATCGTTCCTTTGAGAAAAAATGAATTGATTTTCCATCAGAAATTAAATTCAAATGAAATTTTTTTGCAAGGTGTTCTAGTGTATTAACACGAAAGAAACCAATGTGTTGCCCGTGATCCAAACCGTAATACCACCAGTCAGATGGGTCAGGTGTTGGGCGTGGAGCAAGAGTTGTGGTTATTAGGACATTAGATGAGATTGATAGTATTTTCTCCATCTCTTCAACTGGGTTAACAAAATGTTCAAATGCTTCGAATGCGGTTATAAGTATTGCAGGTTCATTTTCTTTCTCATATTCAAATCCACGTGCGACCAAGTTTTCACTGTAAGGGTCTGACCAGAAGGTATCTATACCTTTATCTCTCAGAAGACGTACGAGAAACCCATGCCCGCCAGCATAATCAACAACCTTTTCAGTACGTTTGCGCATTAGTGTGAGTGTGGCTAGAACGATACGAACATTAGAAAGATTTCGTGCCATTATTCCGGTATCGCTTTTATTTATTGATGACGCATAGGCTTCGTCTAACCAGAATGGCTCTTCTGTCTGAACGTACTCACATTGAGTACATTCGAAGTATTTGATCCTGTGTCCTAACAGTTCTGCTTCACTAAATGGATTACTAATTAGTGAGTTGCAAAGTCGACAATTCACTGGATTCTCTGTTTCAGATAGCGATTTATGTACCTCACGATGCGTCGGGGTAGACTCAACATTGAACGAGGAAATCTGCGATTTATTCCTCCATAGTGGTAATCGAATGTATAACTATCTGCCTCGAGATCCCTTTGGACAGCAGATGGATGTTTTATCCTTCCCAAAGCTCTAGTAGGCATGTTTGCGAAGGGACTTTTTTTTGAATCTGTATGGGTTGAATTTTGCCCAAAACCAATATTGCTAACGAGATTCACATTCGGTGTTGCAGTCAAACCTCCCAAATACCAAACGCTAGCAGTCCATGGATAATCCCAGGTGTCAATCTCAGCCCGATGAACCCGATTGAAAATTTTCTCCCAATATCTTCGAGCAACTACGTCTTCCCAAAAGATTTGCCAAGCAGAACTTTTTTTCCATTCAGGCCAGAATCTAATCTCCATGTCCGCCTTTTGCCATGCACGCCTCCAACTAGCCCAACCCCATACATGGTTGTACCGAGAGAAGTAGTAAGAACCCTCACCACGCTTTTGTCCTTTTTGAAAGTTGTCTCCTGTAATTGCCCACACATGTTCATTATCAGCATAATGTGCTAACAAATTTTCGCAGAAGACAAAAAAGTCAGGATGTGGCAAACAATCATCTTCCAAAATAATCCCTTGGTTTTCCTGTTCAAAAAACCAGGTAATTCCTTTACTGACTGCTTTTTTACAACCTAAGTTTTCTTTTTGAAACAGCGTCTTTACTTCGCAAGACCAGTCGACTGAAGTAGAGATCTCGCGTACCTTATTAACAATTTCAGCTTCACCAGATTGATTTGCACGGGCACCATCTGAAGCTACATATAACCGTGAAGGTTTGGCTGCACGTATTGCATCAAATACTTTTTCAGTGGTGTCTGGCCGATTAAACACAAGGAAGAGTACTGGTGTTTGTAATGGTGATGGTATGTCAACTTCAGGGTTCATGGATTAAGGCCTTAGTTAAACATGTGTGCGTTGGCACCTAAGTATTGTTAAGTTTATGGATGAGTAGCTTCAAAGAAATTTCTAACATCCTCCTAGATTTACTGTAGCACAGTGTCCTGCAGTGCAATCGGGTCAGGTAGTGTCTAAGTCGACTATTGAGTGATTCGATCTGAGTAGTGAATGTCTTGACTTGGTAATGCAAAGCTGTGGAAATCAGATGTTCATAAGTTTTAATAAAATCTGTGCCATAACCCATGGTAGACAAGTCCCTCAATTGCTTGAACGTTTTCTAGCGGCCCTGATTGATCTACTACTACAGACCAAGCCAAGCACTTTGCCAACAGTGGAATCGATTGTCAAAGCTGCAGAGTTCATCGACTTCAATCAAGGAACAGGCCTTCGTGTTAGACTGGTTGCTGCCCGACGGACTGGACAAGCCAGCGGGAAACCGTTTTGTGATGCACTCCAAGGATTCTGCCAACGACTCTGAGTTCCAGTCCTTCAGGGTATAGCTTTTGAGCCTGTTTTTTTGATGGTGGGATCCTTGCCTGTGCGCATTGTCTGAAAGGTTTGTCGACAAGCTTGGCAGCGGTAGCGTTGGGCGCCTCGATTCTTACCAAAGAGAATGTAGTCTGGACGATCACAGTGAGTACATTGCATCGTTAGATCTCCAAATCTCAGAGATTACTTCATTTGTTTAAACAATTGCTCCAACACCATATAAATATTTTAGCCAGTTGTATCATTCTTTTTCTGAGAAATTTTTATTTTGTTAAAAGTATGTAATCCAATCAAAAATAAATCCCTCAGGGAACCAATGAAAAGTACGATGTCCTCCCCAATACTTTGGAGCTATATATATATTATTATCTTTCTCGTTTTGAATTGAAAACCATGCACCCCACCAAGCAAAAGAACTAGCAGAAAGAATTCCCATCCGACACTGTGTCATCAATGCTAAATCTACATACTGACAGTTTTCTGAGATTACAACATTAGGATATTTTGAGAACACGTCCTTTGCATAATGAATGTCGTCAGTCAATATGATGAACAGTGGATTATTGATTCTTGTACCCATGTATTCCATAGCTTTCAAATACCAATCAAGGTCTAAAACAGCTGGGTTATCCTGATCAGGCCAAGTCAAATAGTCTCCGCGTCGAATATGAATAAAGACCAGTTGTTTTTGACATTTCTCTGGTAAATTTCTTGAAATCCAGGATTTCGCTTTCTGACTGTGGCATTCACGGATACGGAACTGTAGCTTCAGGTCTTCTGCAATAGTTGTATGTTGAAAAAAAGTAGATCTAAGAACATTAATATTAAAAATGACCCCTTTTTTTGTTTCGAGCCAGTATGACATCTGGCTTTTTTTTTCCGAAATTGAACTGAGAAGACGTAAATTTGAAAGAAATAAAATGAGTTTGCGTAATAGAACCAAGGATAACCAACTAGGTAGTTGACTTTTCTTAATCAACTTTGCCTCAATCGGTTCAACTAGATGATCTAAGGCATCATAACCAACTAAGATTAGCTTTTCTGTAGGAAATAATTTCTTTAATGCAGAATATTGAAAAAGTTGATTACCTAATCTGCCATCCTCAATAGATATAATCACTATGAATTTTATGTGAATTTTTTAATAAAAAATTTTTATTGAAAGCATTCAAAAATTAATAAAAACTTTTAAGTTTCTGACTTATTTTTTTTAAAATAGAATATTCCTAAATTGTAATGCTCTTTTGAGAGTTTTGCAAAATCGTTTTCAATTGATTGAGAATGAACAATTCTATTTTCTTTCAAATAATGAAATTCAACTAACTCTAGTCCATTTTTGTTAGCGGCATCACGAATGGTTCCTGGAGCAAAAATTCGATGTGCATTGAATTCTACACGTTGTCGGCCAATTGGTACAGACAACCACAGTTCCCCACCATGCGGCTTCACTAAATTTGTCAATGATGTCAATCCTTTTTTCCAGCCTTCAGGGTCTATTTTATCCCCATATCGTCCTAATCCAATGTGCTCTAATGTGTGTAGGCAAGAAACACAATCAGCGACTACATTCGTACCTGAACTTGACTGAGTCAAATCCCACTGTATAAAGGAAACATTTTCAATTTTGTATGGCAGTGGCCTAATATCAAAAATCTCAACAGCCCTTACACATGCTAAATTAGCTATAAAGCCATCTATTCTTGAGCCAACATCAATGTGCCGCTTAGGATTTCTTTTAATTATTCTTTTTGCCACGTATAAATCTTGCCAGAAATACTCACCTAAGATGGCTGAGTGAGAATCCCAATCAGATACTATCGGAAACAAATTTACAGGCCATTCTTCATTAACTATTTTTGACGAAAATAATTTTTTATCTCTCGTATATCTGGGTAGAGATTTTAGTGAAAAGATGGTTTTTGATGGATTTAAATGAATAGCACTAAAATATTTATTCAGCGTAGAAATTACATTATAGCATCTATTTTTAAACTTATTAGCTAACATGAATCTTTGTTTGGATCAATTTTGAAATAAGTTCTCTATTTAACTTAAATTTTTATTCCTAAAAAAAGAATTGTAGTTTAAAATAGAAAAGATCATTAATCTTGCATTTTCTCTAGTTCTAACATAGAAGAAATCAATAAAAAATATAGTCATGAAAAATGAAATTAAACTAGCAAAGGTTGCCCCTATTCCTCCATAAATAGGAATCATATAATAATTCAAAAGAATATTGGTAATAGTTCCTATAAACATAGTCATTGCAGAATAATTCAGTAAATTTTCATTTAATAAATAAATGCTGCGTGCTATTCCAAAATGAGAAAAAATTATACGTAGAGACATCAAGGAAAGTATTGGAGCAGCTCTGCTGTATTCATCACCGAAAAGTACATCGATTATTTGTATAGAAAATATTGCTACAGGTAGTGTTATTAGAATAGAAACTAAAAAATTTAATTTATAAAATGAAATTAGTTTTTTTAGATAATCATCTTTAGAATTTTCTTTTGCTGTGATAATTGCTGGACTAAAAGTACTTTTTAGAACGACACCCACAAAAGCCGATGTTTCAATAATTCGAAGTGCAACACTGTATTGAGCTACTTCGTTGTCACCAATCATCTGTCCTAACATGATTTGGTCTACGCGTGCTTGGAGCATCAAAACCATCCCCGATAATAGTAATGGCCATCCATCAGAAAGAAGTTCTTTTGCACGCGCGAGTTTCACTCTTAGTTGCACTAGTTGTGGGCCATGCTTGCCAAGTACGATACTTAGTAAAAGTGTTGTCATTAGTGCCTCACCTAGTGTCGCCCAAGCGAAGGCTGTCAATGGTGCACTCCTGATAATGAGAAGAGCCTTAATGGTTGTAAAAATAATAAAGCTGCTGTTCTGTGCCCACACAGAATATTTTGAGAGGACCTGTGATTCAAACCAGTAGATGGCAATCTCACTGGCCTTGAATAGCACGACTGAACCAAGGATAGCGACTAAGACTTTTGCTAATAGATCCTCTGGTCTAATCCAAAAAATAGTGATTAAAATTAGACAATAAGTCAGAACTCCTCCGAGGAGGAGCAATGCGGCGGCAGTTCCTAAAGTTTCAAGCTTTGTGTCTGGTTTTCGAACAAGGTCTCGGACAACAATTTCAGGTAGACCCAGTGTAGATACTGCACCAAACAGCCAGGTGAACGCTACGGCAAAACTTAGTAACCCAAACTGTTCAGGCCCCAGATAGCGGGCGATCCAAACACCAATGAATAGGCCAAGACCCATTCGCAAAATCTTATCAAAAAAAAGCCATCCAATATTTTCAAGAATTTTGGAAAACTGAGAATGTTGAGCAATATATCCCTGCAGAGATTGAGGAATAAATTTTAGCAGATTCATTGGTCGTTGAAATGAGGCCAGGAAAAGCCACTAGGTAGGGTTTGCGATCTTTGAACTGTTTGATACAGATTCATTAATCGCTGGAATGGGAGTTAAAAGATCAGAGATACTATTATGTCTACTAACATCACTAGACGATAAAAAATTGATTCATATGATGCAATTTTGTATCCTTAATAGCTTTGATAATCGAGCTTTCGTTAGTCAAATTTAAATCTCTTATGAGACCTTTACATTTCTGAATTTATTAGATTTTAGTTGTGTTTCCCTCAGACGCCCCGTAATGCTTCCAACAATCTTCGTTACACTCAGTCCCGCTTCTTCCCGTTGTTGCTCTGGGCTTCCCTGGGAAATATAGCGATCTGGTAATCCGATTGTCTGCACAGGGGCGACAATTCCAGACTGTTGCAGGGATTCCAATACTGCGCTGCCAAACCCTCCGGCAATTACATTTTCTTCAAGAGTGACGATTAATTGACAGCTCTTGGCAAATTTTTGGAGAAGTTCTTCGTCAAGAGGTTTGACAAAGCGAGCGTTGATCACTGCAACGCTAAGTCCCTGTTCCTCGAGGATTTCTGCGACAGCGATTGCAGTCTCGACCATCACACCCACTGCAAAGAGTGCTATGTCTGACCCTTCCTGAATTACTTTCCCTTTGCCCAACTGAATTGGTGCTGCGGCGTTTTCATCCCAGATGGCAGTGTTGCCTCTTGGGTAGCGCATGGCTATTGGTCCGTCATGTTCGTACGCAAACTGAGTCATGAGTCTCAACTCGGAGCCATCAGCCGGGACCATCACTACCATGTTTGGAATCATTCGGAGATAGGTAAGGTCAAAGCAGCCGTGGTGAGTTGGACCATCAACTCCGACGAGTCCTGCACGGTCCAAGGCAAAGCAAACCGGTAGTTTCTGAATCGCTACGTCGTGAATGATGTGATCCAAGGCTCTTTGCAAGAACGTTGAGTAGATAGCCACGAAAGGTTTGCTGCCTTCTGCGGCTAAGCCTGCCGCACAGGTGACCGCATGGCCTTCCGCAATGCCAACATCCAGTACTCGCTCTGGATATTTTTCATGGAGTCCGATGATGCCGGTTCCGCTCATCATTGCCGCACTCAAAGCGACCACTTGGGAGTCGGCTTCCATCAAATCTTCCAATTTCTCAGCAAATACCTTGGAGTAGCTTTTTTGCTGGATTCCACTGCTGGATTTCTTGACAAAGTTGCCTGTTGCTGGCTCGAAAGGACTCACGCCATGGTAGGTGAAGGCGTCTTCTTCTGCGAAAGAGTAGCCCTTGCCCTTCTGTGTCAGCGCGTGGATTACAATTGGTCCATCCAGATCTTTGACATGGGATAGTAACTCGACTAAATCTCCGACACTGTGACCATCGATTGGTCCAAAATAGCGCCAGCCCAATTGCTCAAAGAGCATCCCTGGCATGAGGAAAGTCTTGAGTGATGTGTTGATCTTTTGCAGAGCATGCTGGAGTGGTTCGGAGAAAGGCACCCTTGAGGCCCATTCTCGGGTTTCGTCACGAAGCCAATTGTAGGAAGGCGAAGAAATGACCCGTGTAATCATTTTGGAGAGTGCACCAACATTTGGATCGATGCTCATCCCGTTGTCATTGACGATCAGGATCATGTTCTTGTTGGCGAAGCCATTGTGATTCAAAGCTTCGAAGGCTAACCCTCCAGTCATCGCGCCATCCCCAATGACCGCAATCACGTAGTGGGCCTGCTGTTGCAGGTCCCGACTGAACGCCATTCCCAGTGCAGCTGAGATCGAAGTGGAGGCGTGGCCAGCTCCAAAATGATCGTAAGAGCTTTCATCACGACTCAAGAATTTTTTGATACCACCGTACTGAGCCAGTGTTTCAAAACGTTCATTTCGTCCACTGAGTAGCTTGTGTGCATATGCTTGATGCCCTACATCCCAGACCACTCGATCTCGACGAAAGTCAAACACTTTGAAGAGCGCTACAGCGATCTCCACGGCCCCAAGAGAGGAGGCCAGGTGTCCACCTTGTTGGCTGGTGACCTCAATAATACGTTGTCGACAGTCTTCTGACAGTTGCTCTAGTTCTTGAGTACTGAGAGTTTGAATGTCGTGTGGTTTTGCGATAGCGTCGAGAATCCTAGATCGATTTTGCATGATTCGTTCGCTGCCTCTGCCAGTCTGGTTGGTTCGTAGAGCTTAGAAGCTCCTAGAAAGAGCGGTGAACGGTCGAACTTATTTGCTTCCCCCAGTTAACAGGTGCGCTTTGTCCAGTGAACAAGTAGCCGCAAGCCTTCGTCAGAAGCAGTCTTCCCTGAAAACCCAGCGTGGCAGTAGTGTTCCCCAACTTCGGCGCTCGCAGCAGGAAACTCAGGAAATTCAGCAGTTCATCAAAACGATTTTCACCAAGGAAAATCTCTGGTTTATCCGCCCAGAAGATCAGAAAAACATTGTAGCGACCCTACAGGAAATTAATCAATTGAATTCCGAGTTGACACAGAAGTGTCGCTCAAACGAGATTTTCCAAAGGCAGGCGACGTTATTCATGGGCATGAGTGAGCGCATCATTCATCTCTGCCATTGTGTTCATCTCTGTCTAGAGTACGGTTTCTATCTCACAGAACCTAAGGGACTCCGGATCGCAGATGCGGTTCAAATTGCTTGGCAAGGAGTGCAGGCTTTGGGGAAAGCTGCAGAACAGCAACGTTGGCCCCTGCTGCCAGTAGAAATTCGTATGTCACCTGAGCAGCAACAGTTTGTTCAGGATCAGATCAAATCCTTCGAGCCCCTTGCACAAAAGCTCCTCACCTCCCCACAATTCAAGGATCTCAACTACCGTCTGCAGGCTGCTGAACTCCAGATCATCTATCTCTTTTTCAATCATGTTCAGAAACTACTGACGGTTCAGGATCAAATTCTGTGGGCCTTTCTCAAGCAGCCTCAGATCAAGGAACCAGAGCATACCCTTGATATAGTTTATAAGCGCCTCGAACATATTCAAACACGTATTGATCAATATCATGCCAGTGTCCAACAAATCCCTGTCGAACAGCGCGAAGAACTGGAGCAAATTTGTGTTGATCTAACGCTGAAGTTGCAGGATCTCCACGTTCCACTGGAACCATTTCGTTTTGTGGACAAGCACCTCAAACAACTTCAGCAGAGCTTCAAGGAATCACCGGGCAACGGTCCACAGCTCCTGAAAGAGTTCAGAGAAAAATGCATCTCTGACATGAAATTCATCCACTTTGTCTCCACCAATTTAAACACGGTTGGGCAGACATTGCGACAGGTACAGAGCATTCTCTTCAACCTCTCTCTAGCGTTTGGGAAGGTCTACGATTCCTGCCGGCCACACACGGTCTCCGCACTGTTTCTCGCTAGAGCCCTGAAAGCAGTCAGTGGATTGTTAGAAAGAGGGGACCGGATTGCCCACTCTACGGAGAAGGTAACATGGCAACTACAGACCTCTATGGAAGGCCGAAGGCTGTTTCATCTTCAGGTTGAGGAGGGTATCCTGAGTGCGTTGCGCCTGATGCGTGATGGTCGAGATACGATGGGTAGTTATGCCCGGCAGCTCAATAAAGCCATTGAGCGTTTGGATGCTGAACCGGAGATGCCTTCCCTACAAGTCTATCAGATTCTCAATCAGGCATATGATGAGCGAGACGCTCTCTCTGGAGCGGCTTTTTCTCTGGGTAATGTCTACGAACTTTTCCAGTCGATTGTGACCAGCCTACAACAAGCAGGAAGTTTCTTTCCTAAAGGGTTTGGCTCTGCAGAAAGTGATGCGGCAGGAGAAGTCAAGGAGATGCAGCGCATCTATGCTGGTAGAGCCGCAAGTCTTCAGCAGCACCTGCAAGGCAGCTGGCGTGGAGGTAACGATCTGGTATGGATGATTGAACAGTTATTGGGTCCACAGCAACAACAGCAGCAGATCTTCGGCAGGGAGATGAAGGAAATCCTAGAGCCAGTTCAATTACGCTTGGCCACCTTGGCATCCCAAGCGCCTGTAGCTGAGACAGAGACGCCTACATCTGTGAAAAAGGACCAACCAAAAGCGGATCCAAGCCAGCCTAGTGCTTCGAAAATGATCAGCAAGCTTGGGCAATCTCGGGAGGAAAATCGCGGCCGATTTGAACCGTATGAGTCGGATGTGATGGGCATACTGAAGCGCAATATCCTTACCTTGCGTTCAAGGCAGGCCAGAATGATCCTAGAAGTCTTGGAAAAATCACATACCTTCAGTGGCTATGTGGAACGAGTTGGTCGAGATTTTGATCCGGAGGAACCAGCATCAGAAAACAGGATGATGGACACCCTGTTGAACGATGCGGACACGCTCTGGGAGTTCCTCAAGGGAGTTGCTGAAGCAAAGGTGCTGGCTTATGGTTTCTTCAACGCAAGTGGGGTAGAGCTCGAATACAGCGAAGACCGAGGGGACTTCGTTGTGCCAAGGGAGGTACAGCGTCATCTGCGGTTTGCAGATAATATGTTCATGTCTCCTAAGGAGTTGATGACACGTTTTCTGGATGTCGTTCTTGGAAGAAAAGGGAATTATCATATTTCTCAGGCGGTGCCCAAGCACATGATCCAGGACATTGAAAGCATCTTCTTGTTGCCTGCCAGTGAACAGGATGTCATTCGTAATGTGTTCCCTGAATAGGACTTAAAGTCCCTGCAATTTTCCAGGAAAGGTGGAACGGCAGTCAGTCTGTGGAAGTCTCTGGTCTCAAGAGTCGTTTCAGTACCCAAAGCACTTCCAATAATAACAGCAGCAAAAGCAACCAGCGCAGCCAGTCCTGTAGAGTGTCAGTAGCCGCCTGCTGACGATCTAGAAATGCTGCTTGGTCAGTGAAAAACCTCTGCATCTGCTCCAATTCCTCTCCGGTCATCAGCGCTGGTAGACTCTCCTGTTCGGCCAAGTTGACTGCAAAAGCCAGTGTAAGATTATCTTCCTTTAGTTCGTAGTGCCCGGGCCATCGCCATCCGGGTGTGATCCCTGAAACTTGTTGCCCTACCTTTAAGCTCCCCAGCTGACGCTTCGGGTGTTCTTGCCAGAGATAACTCAGCCAGTCACGAAGCTGGTCTACAAAGCTTTGCTGCTGGTAGAGAGGCCCCCAAGCATTTGAGACTCCAGTATTTAACAGCCAAAGTTGTTGAGCGGTCGCTTGATGCAGGCCCGGTATGGATTGTTCAATCAACCATTCAGGTCCGAGGGCGGCTTTGCTCCAATCAAGAGCGAGTTGTTCTTTGGGTAAGATGCTGTGATTGCCTGTTGCCAAGTTGCTCCAGTCTGCTGGACGAGTTGGTATGAACAGACGGATTGGGGTTTCGGGGTAGAAGTCTGTAAATCTTCTTGGATCATCAGCCAACAGAATCACGAGATCAGGGTTTGCTGCCTTCAGAGTCTCTGGATTGCTGAATAGGAAAGAGAAGAAGTCGTTGGCATTCAGTGCTGATTTCAAAGGGTGCAGTCCGTACCGATAAAGTGCAGAAACTCCCTCAGTACTTAGCAACCCCACCCGCAGATCATCTCCTCGCGAAGATTGAAAGTAGTAGTGATTGTCATAGTCAGGATCTGGCAGCTGAGGTTCAATCAATATTTGTAAAGGTGCGTGATGCTCATATTCAGGACTTAGTGCTAGTCGCTGACGCTCTGGTGTGCCTTTCCAACTGATGACGGACTCGTGCAGTTTTTGAGACTCTTGCTCCACAGTAATGCGTACTTCTGTAGACTTCGGTTGTTCCCCAAAGAGCTCTACCTCAAGAACTGCGCTTAGTTTTCCTTCTGTTTTTACACGAAGCTGTCGTAATCCCAAATTAGGTGTGGATTGTAGCCCTTGTGGTCTTTCAAAACGCCATTCAATGGGTAGTGCAACGGGAGCATAAGGCCAGTATTGGGAACGCTGAAAATCGGACACCAAGTTAACAATCAGTCGACGATTGCGTTCTGTTTCTGGTCGCGATTGCATGATGGCCTGTCCGATCTCTCCTAGATTGGGTGTGCCAGCAAAAAAACTCCCCTGAAACTTGGTTTGTACCGGGGCTTCTGCTGGAGGAGGAAATAATTCTGAGAGCAGAAGTGGTTGTGCTCCTGTCGGTATATTCGACTGTAGTGAAGGCTGGGTCGTCAGGCTAGCACTGTCATCAACGACCCATAGTTCCAATGGAGGAGGTTCCTCCAGCCAGTAAGGGCGAGCTAGCAAAAGTACAGCGAGTAGTACCAAGAGACTGCGCAGAAGTTTGATCCAAAAATCTTCACGAGAAAATCTAAGCTGCTGTCTTAGTGTTTCTGGCGGCAGCAGGAAAAAAGCAGAGAAAGGCTGGGGTTGGCGAGTCCGTGGCTTTAGCAGCGGCCAAAGCCAAGGTAGAATGACTGTTGGGAGAGCCAGCAGCCATAATGGAGTGAGGAATTGAAGCATGCCGAAGGCCTGCTAGTCCTGAAGTTCTGGGGTCTTGATTCGGTTGAGAAATTGCTGTTGCGCAATGGAAAGCAAGTTACTGGTCAACCAGTAGAGTGTCAGTCCAGCAGGGAAAGTGAAAGTAAAAATGGTGAATACCAGCGGGAGATACTGCATGATCTTCTGCTGCATGGGATCCATCGTAGCAGCTGTGGGAGTTAGTTTTTGTTGGAAGTAGAGACTCACCCCCATCAGAATTGGCGTGATTCCAAGGCCATCGGGAGCAGACATGTCCGAGAGCCAAAGCATGAAGGGCGCATGGCGCAGTTCAACAGCACCAGAGAGAGCGCTGTAGAGAGCGATGAAGACAGGAATTTGCAGAAGTAGCGGCAAGCAGCCTCCCAGTGGGTTGACTTTGTTCTTGCGGTACAATTCCATCATCTCTTGGTTTAACTTTTCTCGGTTATCCTTGTACTTCTCCTGAATTTTTTTCATTCGTGGCGCCAGCTGCTGCATGCGTTTCATCCCCTTCATTCCCTTGTAGGTTAAAGGGAACAGCAGCAACCGGACGATGATGGTCAGGATAATAATGGCGATGCCATAGTTGCCAACATAGCCAAAAATCCAGTGCAGTAGCGTCAGTAGTGGTGCCGCCAGCGTTTCCAAGAACATTGCATTTGATTCACGCAGATTGTGACCAAATTTCAGCATTTCGTCTTCTAACTTTGGCCCAAAGTAGGCGCGAAAATTTGATTCAATCTGTCGATCTGGTTGTAGGCTGACCAATGGCAGGCGTGCCCCAAAGTACGGGCGCAGCATAGTTCGTTGATCCACCAGAGCGGCAGCAGAACGGAAGTAGGCGAAGCGGATTGGTGATTCAGCTCGAACTGCATTTAGGAAGAACTGATCTTCCACCCCGAACCACTCAGCGTTTGCCACTTGAAATTCTTGTTGGACATCGCTGTTTGTTTCAGTCTCTACGCTTTCTTCAACAAAGTATACTGGCCCTGTGTGAGCCCCTTGTTGTTGATAGTCATCGTTCTGAACGCGGCCTTCTCCAAAGACGTGGCGAATCCGCAAAGACTTTGCTTCCTGAGAGCGGTTGATCACCTGTACCTGATAGCCTATCTGGAAGGAATCAGCGAAAAACTCGAAAGTCTTGATCAACTGCAGTCCGTCGACAATAGGAGAAACGAATTGTAGGGAGGCTGTTCCTTCTTCAAGAAGTAGATCTCCTTGTGATTCAGAGAAAACAGTACGTTGGAGTCGGGCAGAAAGCTGGGGATCGTCCTCCAATTCGACAGCAAATTGATGCACATTATCAAGGTCGTTGGCGAACATGTTCACCTTGTTGTCCTCTGTGACAATTTCTTCGTTACTAGCCCCTAAAAATGATGTGAGATAGGGAAACCATGTGCTGAGAGTCAGTCGTCCCTTGTTGTGCTGGTACTCTTGAAGCAACAGGCTCTCAGCAACTGCACCCCTAGTATTAAAGGTCAATCGGTAATGCGGAGTTTCGACAACAACTTGTTTGGCGGGTTGGCTTTCATCCACACTTGGTAGGCTAGCACTCAGTGGAGAGACAGAGTTTTCAGAAACAGCTGATTCATTCTCATCTCTCACTACAGTGGGAGATGAGTTAGTGGCTGCGGGTACGGTCGTCGAAGTTGGCGGCGGCGGCGGCGGAAAGAGGAACTGCCAGCCAATCAACACAGCAGCCGACAGAGCGATTGCTAGAAGGGTTTGTTTCTCCATAGTGATTTCAGGCCGGATCAGAGGTTTAAAGATTTAGTGGATTCGGTTTGCTTATCAGGAACAGGGTCGTATCCTCCAGGATGAAGAGGATGACAGCAAAGAATTCTTCGAAGCGCCAGCCAGCCACCTTTGCCAAAACCATGCTGTTGAAGAGCTTCCAGTGCATAGTTGGAACAGCTTGGGTAGAAGCGGCATGATCTAGGTAAAAGCGGAGATAGACAATACTGGTAAAGCTTGATACAGGCGATCAATCCTCGGGACAGTAATCTTGAGGGTGATAGCTCGGGATAGGATGCAGAGGGGACGTCCATGCTGGTTAATCTTCAGCAGTCTGGGCGTTAAGAAATCGGAAAGCTTGGTGAACCGAACTCTCAATGTAAGCCTGCTCCACGGGGCGTTGTGGTTTTTTAGTGATCATGAAGCAGACATTAACAGGCTGGCAGATTTGGTGTCGGTGATTGCGAATTGCTTCTCGAAGCAAACGTTTTAGTCGATTCCGCAAAGGTGCATGTCCTACGCGCTTACTCACCGTTACCAGAAAGCGGCTCTCCGAACTAGAACTAGTAAGGTACTTGATGCTGATTAGTCCTAATCCTCGGTAATTCCCATGCTGAAAAATTCGGGCCACCTCACTCCGACCGCAAAGGCGTACCCGCTTTGGATAACGCCTTGAATCCACTAAGCGGACAGTCGCTTGCGTCCCTTGGCTCGTCGTCGCTTGATGATGGCTTGACCATTTTTTGTCGCCATCCGTGCACGGAAGCCGTGCTTCATTTTACGCCGACGATTGTTGGGTTGGTAGGTTCGCTTCATCTGCGCAACTCACTAGGGGTAGAAGAATGTAAAACAGAAATTAATATCGAGTTCATGATTTTTTGACAAGTTTTTTTCCTACTCTTGGTTAGGTGAGATTGTGCAGTAAACTGGGAATTTGATTGAGTTCTGTAGTTTGTTGTGCGAAATTAGGAGAATTTTCTTGCCCCATGGATGCTGGCCGGCACCTCTGGCTGTGCTGTAAAAAGGAAGCTTATGCTGCAGAATCGCATTACGGAAGGTTTGACCTTCGATGACGTTCTTCTTGTACCCGCCTACTCAGACATCCTGCCTCACGAAGTCTCTGTTCAAACTCGGCTGACCCGACACTTGGATTGTAACATTCCTCTGCTGAGTGCGGCAATGGACACGGTTACAGAACACCAAGTGGCTATCAGTATGGCTCAGGAGGGTGGTCTTGGAGTGATTCATAAGAACATGAGTGTGGAGGAGCAAGCCGCTCAGGTTGACCGAGTCAAACGATCAGAGAGTGGGATGATCTCTGATCCGATCACAGTCGAGCCCGAACAGCCATTGAAAGATGCCCTACAGTTGATGGAGCGCTATCGCATCTCTGGAGTTCCTGTAACCCGTGGCACGGAGTTGGTTGGTATTCTGACGAATCGAGATCTACGTTTTGAGACCAATTTGGATCAAAAAGTGGGCTCTGTGATGACTAGTGGGCGGGATCGACTAGTCACGGTCTCTCCAGGAATTGATCTCGAGGAAGCAAAAACTCTGTTGCATGCTCATCGCATCGAGAAGTTACTTGTTGTTTCAGAAGGCTATGATCTGCTTGGTTTGATCACGATCAAGGACATTGAAAAATCCCGCAAATATCCAAATGCCAACAAAGATGATCGAGGACGTCTAAGGGTTGGTGCTGCTGTGAGTACAAGTCGAGATTTGATGGAACGCACGGCGGCATTGATCAGCAAAGGGGTTGATCTGGTTGTGCTGGATACAGCACATGGTCATTCTAGTAAGGTCCTGCAAAGCATCCGAGAACTTCGTGAAACTTTTCCGGAACTAGAAATTGTTGCAGGAAATATTGCTACTGCCTCTGGTTGTGAGGCACTGATCAAGGCAGGAGTTGATGCTGTCAAAATCGGAATTGGGCCAGGCTCAATTTGTACAACGAGAGTAGTTGCTGGTATTGGTGTGCCCCAAATTACAGCAATCAGTGAGTCAGCAAGCGTGGCGAGACGTTACGGGATTCCTGTAATTGCCGATGGAGGAATTAAGTACTCTGGTGATATTGTGAAAGCTCTGGCGGCCGGTGCAGACTCCGTAATGATCGGTAGCTTATTTGCTGGAACCGCAGAAACCCCAGGTCAAGTGATTCTTTATCAGGGTCGTCGATACAAGCTGTATCGTGGAATGGGATCAATGGGTGCGATGAAGGAAGGCAGTAAAGACCGCTATTTCCAGAACAATATTGAAGAATCAAAACTAGTACCAGAAGGGATTGAAGGCCGAGTGCCGTTCAAAGGATCACTGGCAGAAATGGTCTATCAGTTTGTAGGAGGATTGCGTTCTGGAATGGGATACACTGGCTGTCGAAATATTACAGAGCTGCAAGAACAGGCACAATTCGTCCGAATCACTTCGGCTGGACTACGGGAGAGCCATGTTCATGATGTCCTCATCACGGAAGAGGCTCCAAATTATCCAATTTCTCAGGTGGAGTGACGTGCGACGATTCTGGAAACGCCCATTACTTTTGTTATTGAGCCTACCCCTGTTGGGATGCTCGTTTGCTTACGATCAGGGAGTACGGTTGGAAGCGGAAGAACGTTGGGAAGAAGCTTCGATCTCCTACAGGGAAGCCGTTGTCGCCAATCCGGACAATTCGGTCTATCATGAAGCTCTCCAACGAGCGAACCGTCAGGTTGCTCAGGAAAACCTCCAGCGCTATCGGGAGTACCTAGCTGCTGGGGAAGGAGTGAAAGCCTTTGCTCGGTTGCAAGCTGTTCGTCAGCAGGATCCTGACTTGGCAGAGGCTGCCGAAGAAGAAAAGCTATGGTCACATGCCTTGCTCAGCGGTCGGGTGCAGTTCGAGTTTGAACAGCTTCAAACAAATGTGAGGCTCGCGGATGAAATGCAGTTGCAAATACGTTTTAACACCCCTGCTGGCAAAACAATCTCAGCGCCGATTTCAAGCGAGAGTGGGATCTTTTTTGTAGAAGATTTGACCTATCGTCAAAATCCTCAAATCTTTGCTCAATATTCAGTGCAATCCATTGGACTACAACTGGTACGAAGTGAGCCTTCTGATCTCTCTCGTCGAGAATATCAAAAGTTCATTGATTTTCGAGAAATTCAACCATTGCGCGTCCAAGGACAGCTTGATTTTCCAACAACCATGGTGCCATCAAGATACTTGATTTCTGATCGTTCTCGAATGCTGTTGCGTCAACAAAACCCGCAGGAATGGAACCCACCTCGATTGGTTCAGTATGAACTCCTGCTGCAAGGAGACCGAATCGCAGTGCGCAGTACGGATCAACGACGGGAATTTGCTGCGGATATCTTGTATTGGAATCTGGAGGATCAGCGGGCGCTACTGGATTTTGGAGTGTATGACCTACGCTTCCAAGAAGAGAATCGTAACTGGACGATTCGCAGGCAGGACTATCAAGAACCAACAGATGATTATCTTCTGGAACTTGCTGACAATCTGGCCCTAAGTCCCTATTTCTTCTACAGTGGAATTGCCTATCCTTTTATTTCTCAGCCCTGAGTAATAACTTCTGCCTCCTGAGTTAGTCCCTGAAGTTCGAAACAATGATGTTCTGACTGAACAAGACTGCAGATCGCAGTCAGATTTCAGAACAGATCTCGGCTCAAGTCAGCTCACCCTCTCAATTTCCTTGCCTGGAAAAGAACATTCATTAAGCACTGGACACTGTCCACAAAGAGGCTTTCGTGCTTTGCATGTGTAGCGGCCCTGCAAAATCAGGTAGTGATGTGCATCCTTGCGCCAATTTGGAGGAACATTACGAGCTAGTTTGCGCTCGACTTCTTCCACCGTTTTTCCACGCGCCAATCCTGTGCGGTTAGAAACTCGAAAGACGTGAGTGTCGACGGCAATCACAGGATGCCCGAAGGCAGTGTTCAAAAGGACATTTGCAGTTTTGCGTCCCACACCGGGCAAGGCTTGCAGAGCTTCAGAGTTTTCGGGAATTCCTCCTTGATGCTGCTCGCAAAGCTGTCGGGCAGTTTTAACAATGTTTTTGGCTTTAGTGGGAGCAAGACCGATAGTCTTGATATGGGCCAATACGTCTTCTGGTGCAGCCTGAGCAAGTTTTTGTGGAGTAGGATAACTGCCAAAGAGAGAGGGAGTGACCTTGTTGACCGCTGCATCTGTCGTTTGTGCACTGAGGATGATAGCGATCAGAAGTTCGAAGGTGTTTGCATGTTGTAATTCTGTGATAGGTTCTGGAATCGCTTTGCTGAGATTCTGAAAAAACTGCTCACGCTCAACTGCTCGCATTGGTCCCCGTATTTGACTCCAAGAAGGTCTGGTGAATGACGCGTAATGCTTCTGGGGCGTCCTCTTGCCGGATTACGCAGGAGATGTTGATCTCAGAAGCGCCCTGAGTGATCATCTCCAGGTTTATTTGTTGCTGGGCCAGCGCCATAAACATCCGTCCTGCAGTACCCTTAGCGTAGTGCATCCCCTCTCCCACCAAACTCAGTATTGCTCGGTCACGAATCAGGGTTACATCGGCGAATTCCTCCATGTCGTGAATCAGTGACTGAATATTATCCAAGCGGTCAACCGTACAGGAGATGTTGACTTCTGATGTTGAAATTAAGTCAATCACGACTCGATGCTTCTTGAATAGCTCAAATACCTGCGCCATGAAGCCGGTCGAATTCAGCATGCGGTTTGAGTGAATATTGAGGATGCTGACATGGTGTTTGGTTGTGACCGCCACAGCTGTTTGATTCCGCTGTCTTCTCTGTTCGGTCAACTTGCCAGGGACGATGATGGTGCCGGGTTTCTCTGGGTGAAAGGTGTTTTTGATTCGAATTGGTACGTTGGCCTTGATGGCACACTCCATGGTAAAGGGATGTAGTACTTCAGAGCCAAAATACGTCAGTTCGGCAGCTTCAGCTGGTGAAATTTCTGGTAGTACAGAGGCTGTAGGTACCTTGCGAGGATCTGCGGAATAAATTCCATCAACTTCTTTCCAGACCTGTAATTCATCGGCTTTGGTCTCTGCAGCGATCAGGGCAGCGGTTAGGTCAGTGTACCCTCTACCGACACGATCAATGATTCCTCCAGGAACAAAGCCAAAAAATCCTGTGATCACCGCAGTCCGCCCTGTCTCCCGAGGCAAGTACTGCTTAAATTGATGCTGTAGGTAAGGAAAGAGTGCGCGTCCTTCGGGGGTAGGCTCGCCTTCTGGAAGGGCTTCAGATAAATCAACGTATTCAGCGTCAATTCCCAAGTCTTGAAGCACTCCACTTAACAATCGCGCAGAAAGACGCTCTCCAGTACCAACAATCAGGTCTTGGCTACGTGGTGAAATCTCTCGAATTACGTGGATTGCTTCCAGAAAGGACTTCAGCGAACGCAATTCTCGATGAACAAATTCTCGTAGTTGTTCCTGAATTTCTGGATTGCGAACAGCCTTGCTGAAAGCCTCGTTGTGGCTTTCCTCTACCAGGTCAATCATTCGATAGAAGGGCCCCCCACTGAGCGCTAAATTTCCAGCTTCCAATAGCCTACTAGTGGTTCCTTCTGCCTTGTTATAGCTGCTCATCGCCGAAACGACAGCAGTGACTCGGTGGTATTGTTTTAGATGGTCTACTATGATTTGAGCGACCCCTTTCATGCGCTCGGCTGTGCCAAGGCTGGTGCCGCCAAATTTTTGGACGAAATGGCTCATTACACTGGATTTTAGTCGAAAATAGAGGGAACGATGGTTTGTTGGGATTGACGATGATTAGTGAGGTAGTTGCCGAGCAAAACGGACAGCAATATTGAAGTACTGTACGGCCTTCTGTTGAAACGCTTCGCGTTCTTCTTCTGACCAAGCCATTGCTGTGCGCATCTCACAATTGGTGACCCCCAATCTGAGCGCGGCGTACATTTGATAGACAGGGAGCAAGGGCTTCATGTCGGTACGATCCCGAGAACTACGTAGGTACCGATCCAGAAAACTACTATTCAACTCTTCTTCTTGTTGGCGTAACAACTCTACAGAGAAGGTTGCCACATCGTTGGCAGCATCTAGTATTGCATACTTTTTCTGGGCTTCCTGAGGGCTTAGAAATATTACAGTCTGGCCCTTAACATGGATGTGCTCAGGCAGCAGTGCACCATGTCCCTCAACGATTCGATGTTTACGAATTCGGCGCTGAAAAAGCCGATTTTGCTCATCGAAAAATTTATCAAGTGGATGACGAATCATATCCCGAATAGGTTGGGTGAATGACTCGTCCAAGTGACGTTTCATCTGATAAAGCATGTCTTCGCACAGCGAACGCAGTACATCCGCCCGTCCTCGTTCGTGTGCGGTCTTGTCGTTTGCTGGGAAATCTGAGTGTGCTTGAGCGAGTTTGCGGGCGATTCGTCCAACAGCAATCAGTGAGAGTTTTTTCTGATCCAGCAGATGACTCACCAGGTTGCGTTCGCTCAGCGCAGTTGTTTTGAGAGCGTAGTCTACAGCTGTGGCTCCGGCTTCATTCTTGTAGCTGAAACTTTTCCCATTCTGATAAACAGGAAGTACTTCGGCCTGTAATTCTTCTCCATTGAGTCGATGTAGTAATTTGGCTTCCTCTTGGCAAAAAGCTTGTTTAACCGCTAAACTTGTGTATTCGCTATCAGCCTTTTTGATCTTGTAAAAGTGATCACCAGCTTTGAATAGATAGGAAGAGACCGTCTCTTGAAATCGGATCTTACTGACAGAATCGAGGTAGGCATCTTTTTTCCGTAAGGCTGTGACGAGTGGGGGGGTTGAATTTGTAGGCATAGCACTTTTGGATGTAAACGGGACAGAATGTGGATGTGATAAATTCCCGGAAACCAACCTGACTTGACCAAATTGAAGCAAGTTCATCTTTGTAAAGAACATTATAAACCAAAAACTAACACAAACCAGAAATATACGGAACTATGACGGAAAACTTGCAGCACCATCCTGCAAACCGGAATTTTGCTGGCGAAGCACCTCTTGCGGATTTATTGCCACATGTTTTTTCTTTAGATGGACTCCGTGATCGCAAAGGTCGTCGCCGGATCAACCTGGTTCAGGATGAGCGACTGCGCGAGCGTCTTTGTGAACATTGGAAGCAACAAAAGGAGATGCCCTTTGGGGGATTGTTGGAGATGGCCCGGACCCCATTTTGGGCTTGGCGACCAGCGATGCCGGGTATTCGAGGGACCAAGCGACCGTTCACTTTGGCTCATTGTGTTGCTCTGGATTTGCCATTGGAATTGATCCAGAGTTTGTTAAAACGCGCCGTACAGGTGGGGCAGATTCTGGAGGAGCGCAAAGCATGTTGGGATCATACCAGTCAGTTGCTATTGCTGCACCTCAGCAATTTGAGAGAGTACAATGTCAATCAGCGCAAGCTGTTCAACGATCATGGACAGATTCAGGCGAGTCTGTTCTACACCAAGTGTGAGGCAATACACGAACTGATGCTGCGGGATTTTTCTTTCCTGGAGAGCCTTGTCCTCTATGGTAATTTACTTGAAGACCTATGCCATCGAATAAGCCTGCATTTCGCTGGATTGTCTTCGGAGCCTGGTGAGACGAATATGGATCAGGTTGAGCAGTTTATTGATATTCGTCAGGTAGAATACCTAAGTCTCTGTGATCGTGTTTTGCTTCAACCTGAGCACACAATTCTGCGTCAGTTCCTGCGTAAGCATTTTGCTGGCGATCTGTTTCAGCAATTTGCCTTGGTCAAACTCCGTACGGATTTGCTTCATTTTGTTGAGATCCAACCATTGGATCTAGCAAATCCATTGGAGGATTCTCTCACACTAACCTGACATTATTCATTGCGTAGATTGAATTCTAGTTTCCATTGCTGTGATCCATCGGTCTTCTCACACCACAGTTCCAGAGCACCCACTTCTGTCAGTAGTGTTCGCAACTGTACGGGAACAACCTGTGATCCGGTAGCATCTTCCATTTCTAGACAGACTTCCAAACTGGCTAATTCTTCTAGCTCTTCTTCAGCATTTTCTACAAGATCTCCAACTTCGTCTTTGCGTTCCCGACTGATGAAGAAGCGGAACTGAGCAGTTTCGCCAACCAACAAACCGAATTCCATTCCTGGTAAATGAACCTCACTGCCTTCTTCCATTCCAGATGGTGCGACGCAGAGCCCATTCATAAATGGAGGCATTCCTGGGATGGCTGGCATCGTGGATTCAACACCAATGTAGTAAGAGAAAGTGTTGGCGCTACGAATACGAAGGCCAAGGCCTCTCTGTACACTACCGTAGTAGGCAGCCCCTTGAGCCACGGCAAGATCTGGGTCGCTCAACTCTAGTAGTTTTAGGTTGGGTTGTTCAATGGTCTCTAGCCAACCATTGAGTGTTTCAACGATTCGATCTCTAAACAGAGGAGCCTTCGTAGCGCCCCCATTGAACAGGATTGCAGAGGGTGCAAGAAACTCTTGCTTCAGGATGTTTTCAGGTAACTCTTCATCACCGATTCTCTTTCTGCTTTCATGAAGAAACTGGGCTAGGTGCCTGAGGATTCGAGAATCTTGGGCGTAGTTTAAACCAAGTGTGCGTAATCCTGTGCGTTGAGTATGCTGAGTTGGCCGGTCTTCCACACCACATGTTGAAAAAAATCCTTCCAACAAAGCTTCTTCCAGTTCCTGGCGAGTGAGTTCACAAGAAATGGTTCCCCCCACAAGACGGCTTCCACGACCTGGTACCACAACACTAACGCTGTCCAATTCAGCATCCTGCAGCAGTTGCTCTTTTGCCTTACGGCATGAATGTGCCAAACCAAAAAACTGCCATTGCTGCAATTGACGTCCTTCCTCCTGCATTTTTAGTTGCAGAGTCCGCGCTAGGGTCAAATCCATATTGTCGCCGCCCAACAGGATATGATCTCCGACTGCAATACGATCAAGCTGGAGGGAGCCTTCTTCTTGGCGGACAAGGATCAGGCTAAAATCAGTTGTACCTCCTCCGATATCGCAAACAAGAATCAAGTCACCAATGCTGACTTGCTCCCGCCAATTTTCTCCGTTCTCTGCAAGCCAGGCATAAAAAGCCGAAATGGGTTCTTCCAGCAGGGTGATCGTTGAAAATCCTGCAGCTGTGGCAGCTTGAAGTGTTAGTTCCCTGGCAACTGCATCGAAAGAAGCTGGAACGGTGATTGTAACCTGTTGATCAGATATCAATTCCTGTAGGTGACTTTCATCCCAGGCCTCTCGCAGGTGCTGTAGATAGGCTGTCGCTGCATCAACTGCAGAAATTTTTGTCAGATCTTCTGGTGCATAGAGCGGTAGAATGGCTTGTTTTTGACCTTCTGGGTGACAAAGCCAAGACTTGGCAGAACTGACCAGACGTTGGGGGGTTTTCTCTCCCAGCACTCGAGCTCCCGTTCCAACCAAATGTTCGTTGGCTGTTTCCCAGTGTAAATGGCCTAGCAAACTCGAGAACTCCTCTTCCAAAGGGCAGTACAGGAAAGAAGGGAGCGTCGGAAGCTCATCAAGCAAATTCCGATCGATCAATTGAGGAATGGAGAGAATCTGGCTTCCTTCAGCTTCTTCATGATGAATGAAAGCCAGGGCGCTGTTGGTTGTGCCTAGATCAATGCCAATACTGAAAGGACTGTCTGGGTTCATAACTCTATTCAATCTGCGGGAATGGAATACGAACAGGAGCGAAAGAAATCTGACTAATGAATTCTAGGGAATTTGTGAAAAAACCGAAACGTGAAATTCTAGATGTGGTCAATTGTTCGGCAAAGAGTGACGGATGGGCAAGCGAAAGAAGGCTAGATTGGGACTTGGGAGATTTCTATGAAAACGAATAAAACTAATCGAAACAGTGTTTAAGAACAAAAATTAAAGAACTTTCAAAAAAAGGGAACGTTCTTGCATGATGTCGAATGTGGGCCTAGGTGAGAAATGGATGAATCACCTGGGTGCTCTCACTTTTGGTGATTCAATCTTCGTGAAATAATGCCCCCCATTATTTCAGGCGAATGGAAGCGCCTCATGAGACCTGGGCTCACCCCCATCTTATGTCTTGCTGCAAGATGCAGACCTCTCCCCTCCCCAAAAAATAATTCTACACTGGTTTTAAATTCAAATTTTCTCAGGGCACGGTGCTGCCATCTTCGCTAGGCTTTACGATAAAACCTGTTCGCTCAGATGACACCACGTTCGCGTAGGATGTGCTTGATGTATTGAGAGAGCGGGCGGCCATTCGCAGCTTCTTCAAGACTCTCACGTTCGGCAGGCTTCATAGAAACGAGAATTTTGGCAGAGTTTTTTTCGTCCTCGGGTTTGGGTTTGGGGCCGGACTTCTTATAGGTCACGCGTTCCTCTACGGATTTGCGCAATAGTCCCCGGTTTTCTTTTTTATAATCTTTGAGGTTGACCTTACTCATAGTGTCTCCGGATGAATTCGATGATCTTGTCGAATTGCCGGTCCAGGTACTGAAAGTGGTATTTTTGCAGACCTCCTTCCTCGACCATGGCCTTGATGCTCTTCTTCTTCTTGAAAATGGCAGGAATCGACTGGCTCTCCTTCACCTCGAAAATCGGATATTTGTAAAATCGGGATAAGATTTGACGGATCTCTTCATAATCCCCACGCTTGGTTCGATTGGCGATCAAGCAGATATTCGTATTATATTCTTCAATTTCTGCGACTGAGTTTATTGTAGTCTGCAAAATTGAATACTCGTTGATAGTAGGAACAAGTACGACTTTTGAGTTGCGTAGCACCGTGATGCTGCGTGCTTCGATGTAGCCCCCCAGATCAAAGATAACCTCTGCATCGGTTGGAAAATCAGGAAATTCTTCTGATGGGCTGACCTTGAGCACGTTGTCAAAGACTTCTTCAATTGGCGAGTAGATATCATTGGTCACCACACCATAATCCATGGTGAGCGCAATGTTCATCGCACAGCTCGTCTTACCGGCTCCTCCCTTGAAATTGTAAATTGTAATCAAGCCACCTCTTCTTAATTCCCTGTCAGCGCCAGACGTCCATGACCAGAGCGGAACAAGCGTTGCAGACAATAAGGATTACAGAAGACTATTAAAATTATATGAATAAATTAAAGTTTCCAGAATTAACTCGATGCAAGCTCCGGGCACACTTTATTTTATTTAAAAAAAATCTTGTCCTACAGGCGGTTAGCGGCCTAAACTCTGCCTCTGAAGAGGGCATGCCCTCTGCATCTTGTAAGGTAATAAATTTGTTAACACAGAGATACAGTAAATGACGATAAGTACTTTTCTGGATCGGATGCGTCAGCAGAAGCTTCAGGAGATTGAGAAACGCCAACGTGTTCATCCTCTTGCTGCCTTGCGAGAGCGGCAGGCAGAAGCTCCAGAAGTACTGGATTGGCGAGAGGCACTGAACTCAAGACAGCGCCCAGCGTTGGTTGCGGAACTCAAAGCGCGGTCACCAGCCCAGCAAAATGTGGCGAATCCAGACTGGCCCGGGATTGTAAAGGAATATGAAGCCGGAGGCGCTGCAGCAGTGTCCGTACTTACAGATGAGAGTTATTTTGGTGGAAGCTTGGACTTATTAGAGCAAGTTTCACAGCGGACTATGCTCCCTAGATTGCACAAGGAATTCATTCTGGGAGAATACCAGTTACGTGAAGGGCGTTTGCGAGGGGCTTCTGCAGCTCTGATTCTGGTATACTACTTCTCTGAAAAAGAGCTT
>JACLAD010007035.1_pt1 | contig 32721 bp, 5 predicted proteins | sample 8027901 | NCBI WGS metagenome assembly JACLAD01 (sample SAMN15725071, study PRJNA655200) | protist metagenome | isolation source: fluorescence activated cell sorting (FACS) single amplified genomes of... | place: Spain: Blaines Bay Microbial Observatory, Mediterranean Sea | collected 2016-07-05 | reverse complement strand
TGAATTATGAGAACATTGTCGCTCGTCGCGGTGCCTTCAAATGGTTACCTGCCCATCCCAGTTGCAATGACTTGGTATGGGGTTCTTGGTGGTTCATTTGGGCGGGTGTGCTTGCCACGATTACTCCGATTGTTCCATTGGCGAGTTACGCAAATAATGGCAGCTTACATGCCGAATCCACTATGGAATCTGCAGTAGAAGCGGGCTATATTGTACTCATCTTCGCTGGAGTCTTTTACACTGTAGGCTGTTGGGCAGTGAAACGAGCTGTAGAGACACCAGCTAAGGAGCCTTTGTTCTCGTGCTATCATTGTTCCAATGACGAGTTGTTTGGCATGTGGCTCTTCTTTTGGGGCACATTCATTACTATTCCCGTGGCTCTTGTGTTTGTTTTCATCGATCCACATCACACCATTTATTGGCTAGGCTTATTCTTTTTCGTATTCTTCACAATTGTCATGGCTATCTTTGTGTATGCATGTTATCCTTCCCAACAAGAGAATAGAAGAGACATTTGTGCTCCCTATCTCAAAGGCTGTGTTAGTATCGAATCAAGGAAACATGTCCAAAATGACGTTATCATTGCCTCGTGGGTCTTCTTTTGGGGATGCTTTGTGTTCACTATCATCTCATTTTTCGTCTTCATTTATAGTGCGGCGATTAATGATAGTAAGCAAATGTTTGATTCAGCCATGTTCTTCCTTGATATGTTCTTGTGGACTGTGGGTGCTATGTATTTCACTGCAGGACTCTATCCTCCACCACAAGGAGGCGCTAGTGAAGAGTTTATGCAACCAGCAGATACTGAGAAACAGACACATGTGCCTTCGGGTACTATTGCCAGCAGTGATGCCGTTGAGGGAGACGGGGTCTAGTTTACAATAGAGTTGATTATCATAGACCAAATCATCTGTCTGAGATGAAGAGGAACAATTTTGTATATTTGTATCTATTATAGCGAATTAGTTATAGACCACAAAAATACACAGATACAATTGATCACTTCGACACACTCTACACAACATATATTATCATTCTTATGAAGTAGACTGTACTCCTAACCACTTTTTGACAATAGTCGTACCGAACTTATTGTTTTCTCCAGTGTTACCGATTAGCGTGTTGAACGAGAAGCCTAAATTTTCATCTTTATCATGCTCATTTACCACCATTGGAGGCAATAGAGTGTCAAATGTCGGGTAGAAGAAGAACACGAAGGAATAGCGATCACTCGTCTTTGGGCTGATCACCTGGTGGATGGGACTCTCGATCTCCGTATCGAGCAGACTCAGAAAGTCGCCAGCATTTACAATCAATGTGTTCGGTTCTGTTTCTACAGATACCCAACTCTTGCCCTGCTTATCATAGTACTCCAGCCCTCCCACACTATCTTCGAGAATAATCGTTAAGAGGCCCCAATCTCTGTGTGGGCTAGAACCAAGTACAGTCTTCTCAGCTCTATCGGAGTTAGCAGAGACCATTAGATAATGAAAGAGTCTCATGACACTAATGTCTTGGCCATCTTCGTGGTCGATCATGTGCTGACCAAGTGTCATGTCCATGTCGAAAGCTTCAAGAATGGCCAAGGTCAGTAGCTTACTCAATTGAGTGCATTCGACATAGATATCATTGAGTATGCGTTTGGATGACTCACTCAATGAAGTTGGCCACAAATTCTCAGAAGACAAGTAGTATCGATACAAATCATCGCTATCGAATTGGCCACTCTCGTTGGTAGTCAAAGTAGACACATTGCTGCCGTAGGCGAATCCTTCCTTCGGCTCAAACACGGCATTGGGCAAGCCAGACTCTCCTCCCATACTAATATAGCCGCGCATCGTCGATGAACTCATAGGGATTGCTTTCAAATCATCCTGTAGCGTAAACAATTCCCGACTCGCTTCTAGTGCCTCTTGCATGAATGCAGAACTCCAACCAAAGTTTTTGATCGTAAACAACCCGCTTTCTCTTAACACTTGCACCAAGTTAGATAGGCAAACTTGTCTGCTGCGAGAATCTGCATCAGCTTGTAAAAGAGGAGATATATCAATCACCGGGACGCCATGGCATGACCAGAGCGAGAACAGTATCATAAGCATCATATTATGGGAAAACATTGCCTCCTCTTACGACCGCTTGGTGAGCGAACTCACTGTTAGCCTGTCAATCGCTGTAAAATGGCATGAAAAAAAGGCTCTCATCCGACCCGTGTATCATCCGACCCGTGTTTCCACTCACATTCAGTGCAACATGCAACAACATTTGGCCAATCCACAGTACAGTCACATAGCGCTTTGTGATGAGATGGTATTGAACAACAGATTGATCGCCATAAGTCCTTGCAGTTGTTGTTGACATGCCGAACGCAATTGCTGCCTCCTACATCTACTGGAAGCGTCGTGTTCCGGAAGCTTCTGAGGTATTCCCTATTATCCGCCAGATCAGAGAGTATAACCCTAACGATCTTGTGGCCGATGTCTGTGCTGGCATGTCTGTTTTTTTCACGATGGTCCCACAAGGCATTGCTTACGCACAACTAGGTGGCATGCCCCCCATTTACGGCTTGTACACGGCCGGCTTTCCCCTGTGGATCTATGCTATTTTCGGTACATCTCGGCACCTGATCTTTGGCCCCTTTGCTATTACTAGTTTCATGATGGGTTCCATTATTGCCTTGTATCCTCAATTCGAAGTAGGCACCATTGAGTACATTCAGTTTGCATTATACTTGACTTTAATTGTCGGGATTATCTTTTTCTGTATGTGGGCAACCAATTTAGGCAATATGGTCTCTTATATCAGTGGTAATGTCAGTTCAGCCTTCGTGACAGGTTGCGCATCTCTGGTAATATTACATCAAGTCAACAATGCCTTGGGCTATAAATTAGGCCACTCGAGGTATACTTATGATACCGTGTATCACTTGTTCGAAGGATTGCCCAAATCGAATGGTATTGCTCTAGCGATTTCCATTCCCAGTTTCATCGCTTTATATCTTTGTACGAGATATAAAAAGGCAAGACCTCCACCCAAGGACGAGGAAGAAAAGAATTCGTTGCAATATCGTGCTATTACGCAATTATTGAATTTAGCCTACTTCATTGTGTTTGTGTTAGGGTTACTAGCCGGGTACTTGGTGGAGGAAAGCTATGACAAAGCAGGCAAGAAGTCTAATTTAGTCATTGTTGGAGACATTCCTCGCTCTTTACAAGCCCCTCAATTCGACTTGAGTAATATTCCCGTCTCAGTAGCTATCAAGGCAGTACCACAGGCCTTGACACTAGCACTAGTTGCACTAATGACCAATTATAACATTGCCAGACGTTTCGCAGAAAGATTCAAGTACAAGGTAAATATTCACAACGAATTGTTGTCGTACAGTATGATTAATATTCTAGGATCATTGACCATGAATAGCTTCGTCAATGCGGCAGGAATGGCCAGGACGGCAGTAGGAGTAGAAAGTGGAGCTAAGACGCAATTGTCGAATGTCATTGCCAGTAGTTTAGTGGTGATGTGTATATATGTCTTCGGACCTTTACTTTATTACTTGCCCGGAGCAACACTAGGTGCCATTGTATGTGCAGCCGTCATTGGTATGGTAGATATTGACAAGATTGTTAAAACGTACCAGAAGGATAAGAAGGAGGCGGCGGTAATGACCGTTACATTCCTGAGCGTGTTCTGGATTGGTGTGACACAGGGCATGATCATCGGCATCTTCTGCTCTGTAGCAAGCCACTTGTACTTCAATTTTTTCCCCCAATTAGTCCCATTAGGAGTGGTCATAGACCCGATGCTTCCAGCGTCTACTTCTGACTCTACGACTTCTACGACTAGTGGTGGTAATTTGATCTATTTCCAGCAACTCACTGAAGAGTACAGCAACAATCTTTCCAAAGGATCCGTGGTGAAGGCCATTCCCAAGGTGTGTCTATACAGAATCGAAGCCAGTGCTATCTACTTCGGGAATTATTCCTATATCAGAGAAGCATTAGTGGAGAAATCTAGTCGCGTTTATAGCGGTTTCACCAAACTGGGTGGCGACACTGATAGTCATAGCAGCAGTGGTCAAGGCTCTCCAGCTAGTATTGTTGGTGCTACCAACGTCATCATGACTATGCCATCAAGTGCTATTAAGGCCATGATTCTAGACTTAACGCTGGTGGTGCAAGTGGATGCCCCAGCTTTGACCATGTTCGTAGAACTGCAGAAGGAATTATTGCAAAGAAATATGTACCTATGTCTCGTCCACCAGTTGTGGAATATCCAGGATGCTAACACAGCGAGTGGTGAAGAACGTGAGGAGTCTATAATGCAAAACTCTTCTGAGATCGAAGCCAACAAGTATCTGAAGAAATTAACCTCTTTGGGCTTCCTATACGAATACAAAGCTGCCAAGAAGAGTGATTCTGCTGCTACAAGTAAGAAGGAGAGTATTCAGCCGATCAATCTCTTCCAGTCGCTGACTGAAGCAGTAAATTACTACTCTGTGCTCATTTGCGTGCATACCTTGCAACGCGAATACGAGGAAGAGGAAGAGGAAGACTACACGAGTCGATCTAGCAGATTCACTCATATTAAATCCTACTCAATGTCCAAAGTGATGGATGGACTTGTCAAAGAAAGACAACAAAAGGACGCCGATGACAAGGCAACCGACGAGATAAGCAGTCCTATTCATGCTTCTTCACAATCCAGATCTACACCGTTTGTCGAAGATTCTGTGGTTGTGAAAAAATTGTAAGCCATATATATATATATTTATGATAATTATTATATGGTTTTTGTTTTTTATTGGATTTATCAAAAGTTACAAAGATTTACAACTACATCAAGTACCTTACATTTGTCCATAAGAATAAGAATAATTAAGACTCAAAGATGAGATAAATAACGAGGAATCCGAAGAACCATACGCTCACTAATTTGACAAATCCCAGCAAATCCTTGGGACCATCACCTTCGAAAGGTGATGCGAAATAATTCACAGACTTCATCAATTTCGATGTAGAGGCCGTTTTGGAATTAACAATGTCTTCTTCATCAATATCTACACCGAACCCAAACTGAGACTTCCTATCCGATTTGCCACCAGGAGCAATCATCGTGTTACGCATTTGAGGACTCGATGGTGTACTCGTATTCGTTGTATCTCCACTTTCAAATTTCTTCTTCATGCTTCGAGATTGGTGTGCAGAGGAAGACAAATGCCATATCTCTTTCATGGTTTCAAAATCAATGTTTTTCAGAGAAATTCGATTTATTGTCTCAACATTATTAACTTCTTCATCACATATAGTACTTTCGAGGGTCATACAACCATTTAACCAGTCGCCATCGTACACCAACTTATCTCCACGCACTTCCACCTTGCCAGGACCATTCAAGACACCGTCACTATCTCTTTGACCATCCACGCTCAATTCTACAGCAGATGTACGACGATTGCGCAGCTTAAGCACGCCCTTGCCGTTCTTCAATGAGCCTCCCGACAAAACTTCGTAGTCGTCGGTGTTGCTTGGTGACTCAGTGGCTAATGATGACGAAACGTAGCCACCAGTTACGTCGATTAACTCCATGGCGGCCTATGAAAGAGCAGTTACTGTGTCTTCCACGTTTGCTGTGGAGAAAGTGACAGGGCTTCACGCACAGAAATCCACTACTTTCTTATGTGTCGAACGCTAACGAGCTACCGTAAAAATCTGCAGTGACTAAAATATACTACCTCAATGAGCTGCAATCCTTTTCACTCCACAAGTGCCCCTTCCACAGGACAAATGGCCAACTAATCCTAAAATTTGCCTCGGAAAACAACCACAGAAACCGAACCCGGGCCATACTGTGAGTGACCAGCCCCGGGTTCGCACATGGGTTATTTTCTCGCAATTTTATTAAAAAGCGTTGATTATAATCGAAGGGTTCTAACCGTGATATTTTATTTGGGTATAGTGAGTATCTGAATATCCGACAGATCTTTTCGAAGCAATCCGACGCAGTGTGAGAGAGTAATTAGTATCGAAATACGAGCTAAACAAGAAAAAAGAAAATGATATTGAGATGATGTGTCTTTCTAATTTGTTATTAATCTTATCTATTTTTTGTTTCGTTCATTTTGCACGTTGTGCTGTGAATGATCCTGAAGGCATTTTGCCTCACCTATCTCCTGATGATGGAGGTATGTTTTCGGAAGTGAGTGATAACACAGATGAAGAGGGTAACGATGGCCATGTTGTAGAAGCGCCATTTGTTTCTTTGTACAACGCGAGTTATTTCAGCTCAGTGTATTATGCTGATAATAGCACTAAAGCTGTAGATCGTACCGTAACCATGTGTGCAACTGATAATACTAAAGGAAATCCTGATCGTGATCCTTCCATTTTTCTAAATGAGGAAGATCAAGCTGAAGCATTGGATCCTGAATTAGCCGCTTCCATGAGAACAGAACAACAAGCATCAGATAATATGTTTGAAATTGACGAGACTTGGGGTAATGTCGATGAGTTGATGATTCAAACACAAGAAGAAATCGATTATGATGAATATATCTCCAGAGGTGTTAATTCTCCCGGTCCTGAAGTAGGTAACTATAGTGATAGTGTGCCTTCTATATCTTCTGGAGTTGCTGTACCAGTTCTGCAAGATGATGAAGCACAAGGAACTGATACTTCTGATTTGGAGATGGACCAATTTAAAGATTTGGATCCAGATACTGATCATGATGGAATTGTCTTTGAATCAGCCTCACTTGATCAAGAATCAGCCAAGGATGCTCTTACGAAAGATCCCTTTGTAGAGAATGCTATCGAAAATCCTCCTGAAGAAGATGAAGAAGAACATGAATCTTCTGACTTGCCAGACTCATGGGAGCAAATTGGAGATCATGATTTTACTACCCAGACAACTGAAGATGATTATCTTGCTTCTCTGATTGAGGCAGGTTATGATACTGAGGAAAAGAGAGATGTTCTGCACAGTGGTGCTTATCTCACAGATGCACCTCTGCCTACAGAAGAATCTTCTCTGTCATACTCTGACTTCAGTGCTTCTGGTGCTCGTGAAACTCCTGATGAGTCTTTGACTCCTGATCAACCAGAAGAAGAGGTAGATGAAGATCAAGAAAATTTACCTGATGATGCTGCTGCTAGTGCTATGACTGATGATGAACTCAATTTATATTTATTGGAGCAAGCCAAGCAAAGTGGTGAACACGAGGATCAAAATAGTGAGGAATATCTCGAAGAGATGAACACCAGCACTCCTCCTAAATGTGATGATTGGTTGCCTGATCCTGGTGGAGATGATGACACCAACCCCACTGTTGGTACTAGCAGTAGTAGTAGTAGTCACCCCCCGAATACTGCATTTGCTAAGTACCTTGATGAAGGAGAAGAGCCCGAAGTTGGTAATGGGGAAGACAATCGTAGAGATCTTCAAGCTTACCTGGCAGAACTGCCTGAGGAGGAACGTGCTCATTACGATTTGGATACGATGACTTCTACGATAGATGAAAATGGCAAGAAGCTTGAATACATTATGAGCAAGCCTATGAGTGTAGGCTATGGTCCTCAAACTCGCAGAAGGTTATGTGGCTGGACCAATACCTACTATTGCCGTTATCGATGCGGTCGTGGATACTATCCTTACCGTTGTTACCGAAGACGACGTTCATATTATGCCTATTGTACTAGATGCCCCTATGGTAAGACGACTACCTATGGGTGGACAAGAGGTCAATGTACCCCTTCTTGTGCACGCAGAGGATATTATTTCTATGGTAGTTGTCGAGCTTGCCCATCAGGTCGTTATCAACCTTATGCGTCTTATAGATATGGAGTAAGTAAATGTATTTACTGCCCAGCGGGACGTTATGCTGGCGCGGGCTGGGGACATTGTAACTACTGTAGTGCTGGTAAATATGCTGGTCGCGGCTGGGGTGGCTGTGGAACCTGTCCATCTTACTCCTATTCAGGACGAGGATGGGGCGGTTGTGGAAGTTGTCCAGCTGGTCGTTCTGCTGGTCGTTCTGCTAGTGGCTGCTATTACTGTAATCCTGGTTACTACAATCCTCGCACAAGGTCCTATTGTCGCAAATGTCCAGCTGGTAGATATAGTTCTCGAGGTTGGGGTCATTGTGCTGCTTGTCCTGCTGGCCGTACTGCTACAAGTGCTGGAACTGGGTGTACAAATTGTCCTCCTGGTACTTACTCTAGTGCTGGCTCAGGCTGTAGAAACTGTGCTGCGGGTTACTACAATCCTTACTGGCGCAGATCGGGGTGCTATAGCTGCAGTCCAGGTAGATACTCTGGTGCTAGATGGGGTAGTTGTCGAACTTGTCCACGCGGTACCTACTCAGGTTGGAGATGGGGCGGTTGCAGAAATTGTGCTGCTGGAACTCGATCTGTAGGTGGCGGCTGTGCTACTTGTCCAAAAGGTCGCTATTCTGGGACACGATGGACTACGTGTGCTTACTGTCCAGCTGGAAAGTATAATCCATATACTAGACGATCTTATTGTTTCACATGCCCTTCAGGTCGCTTCTCTGGAAAAGGTTGGAGCTATTGTGCTGGCTGTGCTGCTGGAAGATATAGATATGGCAATGGGTGTCGTTCTTGTCCTTCTGGAAGATATCAAGGATCCACTGGGCAAAAAAGCTGTATTGCATGTCCTGCTGGTAAGTACTCTGGTGTAGGTTGGGGCGCATGTGGTACTTGTCCGCGTGGGAAGTACGCTGGTTCGGGGTATGGTGGATGTCCTACGTGCCCTAAAGGTAAATACTCCAGTGGTGGAGGCTGGGGCGGCTGTGCTAATTGCGCTGCTGGATACTATCAGCCCTATACTGGCAAATGGTTCTGTTATACGTCTCCTGCAGGTCGCTATTCTGGAGCTGGGTGGTCTTATCCAAAGTATTGCCCAGCAGGAACGTATCAAAATCGTGCGCGCCAATCTGGATGTCCTAATTGTGCAGCAGGCCGTTACTCCAGTACTGGATGGGGCCACTGTGCGTGTTGTCCTAAAGGTAAATATTCTGGAGTCAGATGGGGTGGCTGTGCTTCTTGTAAAGCCGGTACATATACTCCTGGATGTCGTAACCAATGCTATGGATGTCCTGCTGGAAAGTACTCTAGTACTACCAGTAGTGGGTGTACCAATTGTCCTCCTGGAAAATACCAAAACAGTGCCAATCAATCTGGATGTAAGACTTGCAGTACTGGTTATGTGAGTGGTTATGCTTCAGGTGCTTGTATTCGATGTATACCTGGTAAATATACTACTACCAAACAATACCCATGTAAAGTCTGCCCAGCAGGACGATATCAAGGAAGTTACGGAGCCACAGGATGTATCACTTGTGCAGCAGGAAGATATAATGCTAGAACAGGAGCTGGCGCATGTAGTGTCTGTCCAGCAGGAAAATATTCTTCTGCTGGCTGGGGTAGCTGTGGAACATGTCCAGCAGGAAAGTACTCCGGTGCATCATGGGGGGGATGTGCTGCTTGTCCTGCTGGAACTTACCAGCCTAGCTCAGGCAAAGGAGGATGCTCAAATTGCGGTCCTGGTCGATACGCTGGCTCGGGTGCAAGATCATGTACAAGTTGTCCAAGAGGTACTTATAACCCTTCTTGGAGAAAGAGTGGCTGTCCGAACTGTCCAGCTGGAAAGTATTCTAGCATTGGATACAGTAAATGTAGCATATGTCCTGCGGGAACTTACTCCCAGGCACGCTGGGCTAGTTGTTACAATTGTCCAGCAGGTCGTTATTCCAAAGCAGGTACTCCTGGAACGTATTCTAGTAATGCTGCCTACATCAAAGGGTGTACTTATTGTGCTGCTGGAACTTATTCCAGTGCGAAGGCGTCGGGCTGTACCAGCTGTCCCGCAGGCAAGTACTCTTCCAGCAGAGGATGGGGCTCATGTTCTACATGTCCAGTCGGCCGTTACTCCGGCGCTCGTTGGTCAGGTTGCGGCCTCTGCCCAGCTGGAAAGTACCAAAACAAGGCAGGTAAGTCAGGATGTATCAGCTGTGCTGCAGGCTACTATCAACCATACACGGGTAAGACCTCATGTTATGGATGTCCAGCTGGTAAATACAGTTCGGGAGCAGCTGCTGGTTGTACTGTTTGTGCCGCTGGTAAGTACTCTGGTGCTTACTGGGGTCATTGCGGTACTTGTGGTGTAGGAACCTACTCTAGACCCGGTTCTGGTTCTTGTAGACAATGTCCCATGGGTACTTACAGTGCTGTAAAAGGTGCAGGAGGATGTATCCGATGCGCCATTGGCAAATATGCACCCAAAAATGGAGGCACGACATGTTTGAATTGTCCTGTTGGTAGATATAATCCTTACATGGCTTCTAAGCGATGTTGGAGCTGTCCTGGAGGAACATATCAATCCTCCGCTGGTCAAAAAGGGTGTATCACATGCAGCGCCGGTAAATATGCTGGTGTAGCTTTCAGTACCTGTCCATTGTGTCCTGCAGGTAAATCGTCTCTTGCCAAGTATAGTGGCTGTGTTCCATGTAACAAAGGTAGCTACAATAAAGGTGCAGGTAATAGCAAATGTATTGCTTGTGCAGCAGGAACTGCCGCTGGATCGACTGGATTGACTGTCTGTACTCCTTGTAATACGGGTTGGGCTGCTGCAGCTGGTAGTGCCGTCTGTGCTTTGTGTAGTCCTGGAAAGTACTCTTACAACAAAGCAAGTTGTAATCTGTGCAAACCTGGCCAATATCAAGCCAAATCGGGGCAAACCTCTTGTCTTACTTGTGCTGCTGGTTTCTACACTCCTGCTGCTGGCTATGGTAATTGTATTGGCTGTCCAAAGGGAATGTACTCCAATACGGCTGCTGCTACTGCATGTGGAACTTGTCCAAAGGGAACATATTCTCCTGGTAATGCCATCAAATGTACCGAGTGTCCAGCAGGTACATACAACCCTTATACTAAGGCAGGTTTGTGCCCCAAATGTCCCCAGGGAATGTATGCTAGTGGAATTAAGAACACTGCATGTACCTCATGTGCTGCAGGCACATACAATGCTGCACTGGGTAGTGCCAAATGTTATGCTTGTCCTGCTGGAACTTACTCACGGAGTAAGGCTAACACTTGTATAAATTGTTTGTCCAATACTTATTCTGCTGCTTCTTCTTCTGCGTGTACCAAATGTAATAGAGGTTGGTATGCTGGTGTACGATGGAGCAAGTGTAAAGCATGTCCAGTAGGTTACTACACTCCTACAAATAGCAAAGGTTGTACTATCTGTCCTGCAGGTAAATTCCAGGCCAAGACGTCTCAATGGGATTGTACTAGTTGTGTGAAAGGTTGGGCTAGTGCTGCTGGTAGTGCCGGATGTGTCATGTGTACCCCTGGTAAATACGCCAACAAGGCCCTTGCTGCTACTGCTTGTGCTTCTTGTCCCGCTGGAAAGTATAATACACAGAACAGTCAGACCACTTGTACCTCATGTGCGGCTGGAAAATATAGTCGTGCCGGTGCGGGTGGATGTAGTAGCTGTAGTGCTGGTACATATTCTGGTAATGGAGCTCAGTCATGTTCTACTTGTGCTGCTGGTTACTACTCTGGTGTGGTCGCTACTGCATGTACAGCTTGTTCTGCAGGTACTTACAATGCATATACCAAGCAGAGCGGATGTACAGCATGTCCTATTGGTCGATACAACAGTGCCACCGGGCAGAAGGCTTGTGTGGCATGTCCAGCAGGAAAGTATAATGCACTTTTGCAACGACCTAATTGTCTCAGCTGTCCTGCAGGTAAATTCTCTTCCACAGGAGCGACTAGTTGCATCACCTGTGGTGCTGGTAAATACGCTGGTTTTGCTTACTCCAGTTGTGTGAGTTGTCCTGCTGGTTCTTTCAGTAGTGCTTTGGCAGCAGCATGTACCAAGTGTAATCCTGGAAGTTTCAGTACTACTGGCTCTACTACTTGTACGCAATGTGCAGCAGGAAAGTACTCATCCAAGGCGGGATCAGGTACTTGTGCGGACTGTACAGGTGGTTTAATTTCTGTCACGGGAGCAGACTCTTGTAGCGCATGTCCAGCTGGCAAATACGATAATAATAATAATGTATGTACGGCATGTGCTGCAGGTAAATACATTCATTTGACATCTTCCACAAGCTGTTTATCGTGTCCTGTTGGTAAATCAAGTGCTGCAGGAGCTGATCGTTGTGCACCTTGTATCCCAGGTCGATATGCCCCCGTAGCAATCTCAACAAGTTGTACCTCTTGTCCTGCTGGAAGATTCAGTGGAGCTGCTGCTTCTAAATGTACCACATGTAGTGCGGGCACTTATGCCTCTTCAGCAGGTGCTTCGACATGTAAGACTTGTGTAGCAGGTCGATTTGCTGCAGCAGGAGCTACAGGATGTACTGCATGTAGCAAGGGTAAGTTCCAGCCAAATAAAGGTCGTTCCGCGTGTGCTACTTGTCCTGGTGGACGATACAGTAGCGCTGCTGGGGCAGCTTCTTGTGATCGATGTAGCGCTGGTTCTTATTCTGGAGTTGGTGCTTCTGGATGTTTGAGTTGTGCTGCTGGCAAATACTCACAAGCAGGTGCTAACTCTTGTGGTACGTGTGTGAAAGGTAAATTCTCCGCAGCAAATTCGGGCACTTGTACGAGTTGTTCCATTGGTAAATTCCAAGCCTATTCTGCTGCTAGTGCCTGTTTGAAATGTCCTACGGGTTACATTGCTCCCAATACAGCCTCTGTGGCATGTATACCTTGTAAAGAAGGTTATGCTACAGGTGGTTCTGCGACTACTTGTACTGCTTGTCAAGCAGGTTACTTTGCTGCTAAACCAGGCACTATGACCTGTACCATCTGCCCTCATGGAACGACGAGTACTTCTGGTAGTGCTGGTTGCGACAATTGTAGTGCTGGTAAGTATGCTGTGTCAGGCACCACCGTCTGTACTAAGTGTACCACCGGAAAATACAGTAGTAAAGGAGCCATGTCATGTGCTAATTGTCCTGCAGGTTCATTTACGGGCTCATCGGGTACTGCTAGTTGTTCTCAATGTGCTATCGGAACTTATTCTGCTTCCGGTGCTTCTGTTTGTACTAATTGTGCCGCAGGAACATACCAAGGCAAGACGGGACAGGCTTCATGTCTCACCTGTAATGCTGGTACATTCAGTGTAGCTGGATCTGCAGGATGTACTGCTTGTGGTGCTGGTAAATACAGTAACGCAGCTGGTAGTGGAGCATGTCTTGCTTGTCCTGCTGGTACCTTCTCGGGCGCAGGTAGTAACACCTGTGGCGTTTGTCTGGCGGGCAAATTCTCAGCAGCAGGTTCCAAGTCTTGTTCGAGCTGTCAACCAGGTCAATACCAACCTTCCAATTCACAAGGAAGTTGTTTGACCTGTAAAGCGGGCACAGTAGCTACATTAAGTAGTTCTGCTTCCTGTACAGCTTGTCCTATTGGACAATATGCCTCCTCTTCAACCACTTGTACCGACTGTAAAGCGGGCTATTATGCTTCTTCAGTCGGAAGTGCTTCTTGTCAGAAATGCGGTGCCGGATCTTATTCTAGTAGTAAAGCTAGTACATGTATGAGTTGTCCTGGTGGAAAATACTCCGCTGCAGGACAAGGAGGATGTACGACTTGTGCAGCTGGTACTTATGCATTGAGTAATTCTGCTCTCTGTACCCCATGTGCAGCCGGTTACTACTCTGGAGCCGGTGCTACTGTATGTACGGCATGTAGCCCTGGAACTTATAACCCTTATGCTAAGAAGAGTAGCTGTGTCGATTGTCCTGTGGGTCGATTTACTTCTATCAAGGCACAAAAGAGCTGTACACAATGCGCTAGTGGTACATACCAGGGATTCAGTCAGAGTACTAGTTGTGTCACTTGTCCTACTGGTTCCAGTAGTGCTGGTGGTGCTTCTGTTTGTAGTACTTGTAAAGCTGGAACTTTCGCTATTGCTGGCTCTGGAACCTGTACCACATGTCCTGCTGGAACTTATAGTGCTAAAAATGCAGCTGCATGTGTCAAGTGTGACCCTGGTTATATGAGTAACAGTGGTAGTACCGCCTGTACTCAATGTCAAGCCGGTACTTATTCTACCAATAGTGCTTCTGCTTCTTGTAGCTCATGTGCTTCTGGATATGTCAGTAGTGCTGGTGCCAACAGTTGTGATGTATGTCCCACAGGTAAATTCGACAATGGTAAGAACGCGTGCACACAGTGTGCTGCAGGTAAATACATCCACACAGTGGGTCAGACGTCTTGTTTGAGTTGTCCTGCAGGTAAAGCCAGTCAACCTGGAGCTGATGGTTGTGGTACTTGTGCTCCTGGAACCTACGCCAAGAGCACTACTTCGGCCTCATGTTCCTCCTGTGCTGCAGGAAAGTATAGTGGTGCTGGCGCAACTGCTTGTACTTCTTGTGCTGCTGGTTACTATGCTGGTAGTGCCAAGTCTGGTACTTGTACAGCATGTGTAGCTGGTAAATTCGCTACTGGAGGTGCTTCCGTATGTACTGAGTGTAGTGCAGGTTACTATCAACCCAAAGCCGGTAGAAATACTTGTTTGAGTTGTAATGGTGGTACTTATGCTGGTATTACAGGGGCTACTACATGCATCACATGTCCAGTTGGAAAATATTCTGCGAACAAGGCCAGTGCTTGTATCAATTGTGCAGCCGGGAAATATGCTGCCGCTGGAAGTAATACTTGTAACGATTGTGCTATGGGAACATACAGCTTGGCACTGGCCACTACTTGTACGCCTTGTGCTGCTGGTTCTTACCAGTCTAGCACAGCTGCTTCCGGATGTACCGCTTGTGCAGCTGGTTATGTAGCAGGTAGCACTGGTACTATTACGTGTACTCCATGTAAAGAAGGATATGTCTCTGGCAATAGTAAAACTGCATGTACTGCTTGTAAAGCTGGTTACTTCGCTGCTAAAGCAGGAACTACGACATGTCAAGCATGTCCTCATGGCTCCACTAGTGTAGCCGGTGCTGCTGGTTGCGACAACTGTAAAGCTGGTAAATACGCTTCGAGCGGAACGACTGTCTGTTCCAACTGCAGTCCCGGAAAGTACTCCAGTGCGGGAGCTCAATCGTGTGCTTCATGTCCTGCAGGTAAGTTCTCTGGATCTGCAGGTATGGCTTCCTGTTCCTTCTGTCCTTCTGGAAAGTACTCGAGTGCTGGTGCCTCTGTTTGCATTCAATGCGCTGGAGGAACATATCAACCTGCAGCTGGTGAAGCACTATGTATGAGTTGTCCAGCTGGTAAATTCGCCGCTGCTGGAGCTACTACATGTACACCTTGCGCAGCAGGTACCTATGCACCTAGCAAGGGAGTAGCAGCATGTTTGACATGTAAAGCTGGTACATACTCTGATAGTGGAATGAATGATTGCGAACCTTGTAACCCTGGATCCTATAGTCTAGCAGGTGCAACTGATTGCATCAAATGTGCTGCCGGTACCTACCAGTCTTCGGACAATGCCAATACATGTTTGAATTGTAAGACTGGGTACATCGCACCCAACCTAGGTAGTGCTAGTTGTACTCCATGTAGTGAAGGCACATACTCCTCTTCCAAAACAGAGTGTACCTCGTGTAGTGCAGGCTCGTATGCTCCAGTGCCTGGTAGTGGTATTTGCACACCTTGTGCTGCAGGAACATACTCAAAAGCGGGCAAGCCTTCTTGTACTCCTTGTGAAGCAGGAACCTTTTCTACTCAGGGCTCAGGATCATGTACTAGTTGTAGCGCAGGAACGTACTCTTCTTCTCAATCGGCCAGTTGCACCAACTGTCAATCTGGAAAGTATTCTGCACAAGCAGCTACAGTGTGTTCTACGTGCAGAGTGGGAACTTACAATCCATATGCCAAACAAGGAGCATGTAAGGCATGTCCTACGGGGCGTTACACTGCCGTGAGAGGCTCTGTATCGTGTGTAGCATGTGCAGCTGGCAAGTACTATGATAAGGTAAGAGGAACTGTGTGTGATGCTTGTCCATATGGTACTTATAGTAATGCTGGAGCAGCTGCTTGTATCGATTGTACTGCAGGAACTTATGCCTCAGGAGGTTCGAGTCAGTGTATGACTTGTAGTGCTGGTAAATACAGTGGTAACAAAGCAGCTTATTGCTTGTCTTGTAACCCTGGAACCTTCGCTCCAGCTGGCTCTACTGTATGTACCAATTGTGCTGCTGGTCGTTATGCTTCCAAGAGTGGTGCTGGTCTGTGCGATGATTGTGACTCCGGTTCTGTAAGTACCACAGGTTCCAATACTTGTGACCACTGTCCTGTTGGTAAATACGATAATGCCAACAATGTTTGTGTTCAATGTGTTGCAGGTAAATACATCCACTTGGCTCAACAGACATCTTGTTTGAGTTGTCCTGCTGGTAAAGCTTCTGTAGCCGGTGCCGACTCCTGTACCACTTGTGTACCTGGAACTTACTCTCCTAGTGATGTCTCCGGGTCTTGCAGTGTTTGCGCAGCGGGTACCTTCTCCGGCGCAGGTGCTACTGCATGTACACCTTGCGCTTCTGGATGGTTCTCCAAGAGTGCAGGGAGTTCTATTTGTTCTATGTGTACCAAAGGACACTACTCGAGTGGAGGATCTGATGCTTGTACTGCATGTCCTAGTGGAAAATACCAAGCGAGTGATGCTAAGAATGGTTGTGATGATTGCGTGGGTGGTTATTTCGCTTCTGGTACTGCTTCTACTACATGTTCCGCATGTGCAGCAGGTAAAATGTCTCTTGATGGAGCTAACACCTGCACGGATTGTGCCGCCGGTAAATATGCTCCTGCCACTTCCAATGCTTGCAGTTCATGTACTAAAGGTAAATACTCTGCCGCAATTGCTGCTTCTTGTACTGCATGTGCAGCTGGTAAGTACCAAGCTGCTTCTGCAGGTACTGTCTGTACCACTTGTACCGCTGGTTACATAGCGATGAGTACTGGAGCCATTACATGTAATCCTTGTAAAGAAGGCACTGCCACTGGTGGATCTACTACTAGCTGTACGCCTTGTCAAGCAGGATACTATGCTGCCAAAGCAGCAACTGTGACCTGTTCAATTTGTCCACATGGTACTACTTCCAAAGTTGGTGCTGCAGGTTGCGATTCGTGTAAAGCTGGTAAATATGCTGAAGCAGGTACTACCACTTGCTTGCCATGTGCTGTCGGAAAATACTCTAGTGATGGAGCCAGATCCTGTGCAAGTTGCAGTCCTGGTCGCTATGCTGGTACTACGGGAATGGCTACTTGTTCTAGATGTGCTTCTGGTTCCTTTTCCGGAACAGGTGCATCTGTATGTACTCAATGTCCTGCTGGTCAATACCAACCGGCTGCTGGAGAGTCTTCTTGCTTGATCTGTCCAGTTGGTAAATATAGCAAGAGTGGAGCTGTTGTATGTACTGTTTGTGCTGCAGGTACTTTCGCTCCAAAGACGGGCACTGCTACATGTACGCAATGTAATGGTGGTACATACAGTGAATCAGGATGGGATGAGTGCGTAGATTGTACTCCGGGTAAATATGCTACTGCTGGCTCTGGTCTATGTACACCTTGTGCTGCTGGTTCTTACCAACCTCAGGGTGTTCAGTCCAGCTGTATTACTTGTAAATCAGGTTACATTGCTGCCAAACCTGGAGCATCTAGATGCCAGCCTTGCGTAGAAGGTACTTATGCTAGTTCTACTACAGTATGTACTCCTTGCGCCGCAGGTAAATATGCTCAAGATGCTGCTTCTAGCTCCTGTTTGACATGTGCTGCAGGAACATATTCTGCTGCTTCTGCCAGTTACTGTAACGCATGCAGTGGTGGTAAGTATAGTGATGCAGGTTCGACTGTATGTACCACTTGTGCAACTGGAACCTATGCTCCTATCCGCAGTGCTGCTTGTTTGAAATGTGCTGCTGGACGCTATGCTTCCTTGACTGGGCGTTCCTCTTGTAGTCGTTGTAAATCAGGTTCTTATTCTGGAAAAGGTGCCAAGACATGTACACAATGTAGTGCAGGTACATATCAGAAATCATCTGGTAAGAGCTTTTGTAATACTTGTGCTGCTGGCTACTATAGTAATATAGGCGCCAAGTACTGTACTATGTGTAGTGCAGGCACTTATGCTACTGCTGGTTCGGACACATGTCCATCATGCAGTGGAGGTACTTACTCTGCTGCTGGTGCTGGTTCCTGTACTGCCTGTGTTCCTGGAAAATATAGTACAGGTAAAGCAGCTTCATGTACTTCCTGTACTGCAGGCAAATACCAAGACACTGCTCGTAGTACATCCTGTTTGGCTTGTTCTGAGGGTTATTTTAGTGCTGCCGGTGCCAATACATGTACTGCATGTTCCGAAGGTACTTATGCTGAGAACACTGGCATGACAGACTGTACTTCATGTGATGCTGGTAAATACTCGAGTGAGACTGGTGCTTCTGAATGTGACGACTGTTCCTTCGGAACTTACTCACTATCCAAAGCTGGCTCCTGTACTGCATGTAGTGCCGGTTATTTCGCTAATTATGAAGGCATGTCTGCATGTGTCATCTGTCCTGTTGGCAAATTCAGTGCCAAAGAGAGTCGTACATGTAGCTCTTGCGCTGCAGGTTACTTCGCTAGCAGCACTGGACAAGCCCAATGTGGTGCATGTGTGGCTGGTAAGTACTCTTCGACTGGTGCCAGTGCTTGTACTGCTTGTGCTAGTGGTAAATTCCAAGCCAATAGTGCCAAGAACAGCTGTGAACTGTGTGATCCTGGTAAATATTCCACCTCTGGTTCTAAGACATGTTCCGAATGTGATCCTGGATCATACTCCAAGGCTGGAGCCTCTAAGTGCATTCCATGTACTGCTGGTAAATATGCAGCAGCTGGAAGTGATGAGTGCGACTTGTGTGCCACAGGCTCCTGGTCTGCAGCTTATGCAAGTACTTGTCAAGCCTGTCCAGCTGGAAAATACCAGAATTCTCAGGGTGGTACGGATTGCATTGACTGTACGTTTGGTTACATTTCCAAATCAGCAGGCTCTGCCACCTGTACTGCTTGTCCTGAAGGTTCTTACTCGAGCAGTAGTACTGAGTGTGACGATTGTGTGGCTGGTAAGTACGCTGCAAATCTAGCATCTACTGCTTGTACCGATTGTACTGCTGGTTCATATTCGACTCCAGGTTCTACTGAATGCAAGCCTTGTAAAGCGGGTACATACTCGCTAGCTTCTTCTGCTTCGTGCACTCAGTGTCCTAGTGGAAAATACTCGGAGAATGAAGTCTCTGTTTGTACCGTATGTCGTGAAGGTTGGTACCAACCTGATGCGGGCAGAGCCGCTTGTTTAGCATGTCCAGCAGGTAAAATCTCCAAGGCTCAAGGTGCTACGGCATGTACAGCTTGTCCTGGAGGTTCTGAACAACCAACGTCTGCCAAGAATACGTGTATCCAATGTATCAGCGGTAAATACAGTTTGTCTGGAGCAAGTCAATGTACGACTTGTGACGCTGGAAAGTACGCTATTGGAGGTTCTACAGAGTGTACTGCATGTGAAGGTGGCACGTATTCTCGCGCTGGATCTAGTGTTTGTGCCACTTGTATCGCAGGTCAGTACTCCTTGGCGCAGTCTTCCGTCTGTAGTGATTGTCCAGCAGGTATGTATTCTGAGAAAGCAGGTATGACTGCATGTAAGCCTTGTATTATTGGTCTAGTATCTGGCATTCGAGCAAGCAATTGTACCGCTTGTAACGTTGGACAATACTCTACCGATAAAATCAATTGTTTGAATTGTGCTCCTGGAACTTATGCCGACAAGGCCGGTGTCACGCAATGTACTACTTGCGCAGTAGGTAAACATTCTCTCGCTAAAGCAGCGACATGCACATCTTGTATTGCTGGTAAATATGCGAAATCAGGTTCCACTGTCTGTACCACTTGTCCTGTAGGCTATATGTCTATTGCTGAATCAGAGAAATGTATAGCATGTGCCATTGGTAAATATGCCTCTGCAACTGGTGCTACTACATGTTCTGTTTGTGCAGTAGGATCGTATGCTGTCGCTGGCGCTTCTGTTTGTACCAAATGTGCTGCTGGTAAATTCCAGAAGTCTACTGGTCAAGGATCATGTGATGTCTGTACCACTGGTACCTATAGCGAAGCTGGATCCAAGGCATGTATCGCTTGTGCAGCAGGTTACTTCGCTCCTGCAGGTTCTGCAAAATGTAGCACTTGCCCTCATGGTAAGAGCAGTGATGTGGCCCAGGAAGAGTGTGATACATGTATTCCTGGAACCTTCTCCTTGCCTAGTTCCAGCAAGTGTACACAATGTGCAGCAGGTATGCATCAGAAGAAATATGGTTCTTCTGCATGTAGTAACTGCCCTGCAGGTGAAATTAGTGTGAACATGGGAGAAGCCAACTGCACCAAATGTACAGAGGGCAAATTCAGATCAACTACAACGACCTGTTCCTTGTGTCCTGCAGGTAAATTCGCTTCTAATCTTGGTACGGAAGGCAAGTGCACAAGCTGTCCAAGTGGAACCTATTCCTTGACAGGAGCACAGAAATGCATCACATGTAAGAGAGGTACCTATGCTTTGGCTGGCGCTAGTGCCTGTATCTCTTGTCAAAAGGGTTACATTGCTGATAATGGAGCCTCTGTTTGTAAACCATGTCAAGTAGGTCGCTATCAGAACATGTTAGGATCATGGAACTGTACCGTATGTGCTGTTGGTAAATTCGCAAAGGTTGGTGCAGAGTCGTGTACTAATTGTCCAGCTGGTCGATTCGCTAATAGTATTGGCACAGAGACATGTTCGATCTGTAGTGCTGGTGAGTTCGCTGCTGATGGTTCATCAGTATGTTCCGCTTGTCCTGCAGGTTCTTTCTCTGTAGACAAGAATGTGACCCATAGATGCACACCTTGTCCTATTGGGTCTTTCTCTTTGAAGGGAGAGTCTGTTTGCAGTGATTGCCCCAGAGGTTCTTTCAGTAATACAAGAGGTACCCAGAACTGTACGGCTTGTCCTGCGGGTTACATGCAACCTAAGAATGGATCCACGAGTTGCATCATTTGTGATAAGGGATCATTTGCTGGCATGGGCTCTATTAGCTGTGACAAGTGTGGTGAAGGTAAAATTGCTGCTGCTGGTGGCAAATCTACTTGCGAGACCTGTCCAGCTGGAACCTATGCTATGAATGTAGGCAATAACGTGTGTACTCACTGTCCTGCTGGAAAATACAGTGGTGCTGGCGCTAATGGATGTGGATCTTGTCCAGGTGGAACCTTCGCTGTCAAGAAGAGTGAAAAGTGTACAAGTTGTCCTATTGGTAAATATGCTCCTCCTGCACAAGGTGCTTGCATTCCTTGTGCGACTGGACGCTTTGGCAATGTGACGGCACTTGATGAATGTTACACATGTCCACCTGGTAAATATACGGCCGTGACAGGAGCTTCCAAGTGTACAGATTGTGCTCCTGGTAAGTATCAAGATGATTACGAACAGACTGGTTGTGATACCTGTGATAAAGGTTTCTACGCACCCAAGACGAGCCATACCAAGTGTATTCGTTGCGCAGCAGGCAAGTTTGCTGCTACCAATGGCAGTACAACTTGTACTCCATGTCCTGCAGGAACCACGGGTGATGTCAATTCTACTGTGACTTGTTCAAAATGTCCAGTTGGAACATATTCTGAAGACACTGGACGTGCAGGCAACTGTACAATCTGTCCTGCAGGTCGTTATGTCGACACTGTAGGTAACACTGTCTGTGAGAAGTGCAAACCTGGCAGTTTCACTAATTTGGGTAACGGTACTTATTGTAGTGCTTGTGCCCCTGGTAAATACACGGACGCGCACGAAAAGAGTTTATGTGATCCTTGTCCTGCAGGTAGATACAATACCAAGAGTGGCATGACTGCGTGCAGTGCTTGTCCAGTTGGAAAATACCAACCCGACACGACACAAACCTTCTGTGATGTTGCTGGTAATGGTACTTATGTACCTGCTGCTGGCGCCAGTGCTGTAATGAAATGTCCTGCAGGTTCTTATCAACCTAAGACGGGTCAACCGAACTGCATAAAATGTCCCGCTGGTTCTTATCAACCTGCGGCACAGGCTGACGAATGCTTTGTATGTGCTGCTGGTCTACATTCTCCTACTGTTGGTGCTACTAAATGTACCAACTGTAGTGCTGGAACCTTCTCTGGAGTAGGAGCTACAGTCTGTGGCCAATGCGCCAAGGGAAGATACAATCCTCAGGGAGATAATAGTTGTGAATCGTGTGACGGTGGTACATACGCTGATAAAATAGGCATGTCTCAATGTCTCAAATGTCCCGTTGGTAAATACGCAAATACATCTACTATTAACCCTTTGACCAATATGACTTTACCTGGATCAACAGAATGCAAATTGTGTCCTCCTGGTCACTACCAGGATACGGAAGGTAGTCTAGGTTGCAATGAATGTGCAGAAAACACTTATGGAAACAAATGGGGTGCAAGCTCTTGTACACCATGTCCAGCTGGAATGAGAACAGATCATGACAGACAGACACATTGTATGTGGTGGCCTACAAGTGCGCCTACGGGACAACCTACTCAACAACCTACTGGAGCTCCCACTTCGATCCCATCAGGACAACCTACAAGTAGTCCTAGCAGTGTTCCTACTGCGGCTCCTAGTGCGCGACCCAGTAGTGCACCTACTTCGAGACCTAGTAGTGTACCAAGTAGTATGCCTAGTGTAGTGCCTACATCCATGCCAAGTGGACGGCCTAGCGCGGCTCCTAGCGCGGCTCCTAGTGCACGACCAAGTAGTTACCCTAGTGGACGTCCTAGTACACCTCCTAGTGCAACTCCAACTGCTTCGCCTAGTAGCGTTCCTTCTGCAGGACCTTCTGCAGTACCTTCCTCTGTTCCTAGTGGACGTCCTACCGGACGTCCTAGTGGAGTGCCTTCTGCAGGACCTACTTATCTGCCTACTACATATCCAACGATGGCCCCTAGTACCGATAAACCTACAGGTATTCCTACAGGTGTCCCTACAATGAGTCCTACTACTCCAACATCTAGTCCTACGGGTGTTCCAAGTAGTGTACCTACTAGTAAACCGACATCCAAACCTAGTAGCGCACCTACCTCCAAACCTAGTAGTGTGCCTACATCCAAACCATCGGCAATCCCTTCAGGAACACCTACGAGTAATCCAAGTTCAGTACCTACAGCTGGTCCTTCAGCTGTTCCAAGTGGTGTTCCGACCGCAGGGCCTTCGGCTGTACCTAGCGGTGTGCCTTCACAGGGACCTTCCGCTGTTCCTACGGGCAAGCCATCTAGTAATCCATCAGCTGCGCCATCAGCTGCGCCATCGGTAACACCATCAGGAACACCATCAGCTGTTCCTACAAGTAGCAGACCTACTTCTAAACCTAGTGTTGCCCCCACAGATGCCCCTAATGTAGCACCTACGAGTCAACCTACTATCACACATGAGCCTACTTTGGAACCTACACAAGGCGCAGGTGCTCTCAGTAGTAACACTGGTGGTCTGAGTGAATCAGAGAAAGCACCTGTTATATCATTGAGTGTGATCTTAGGATTGATGTGTTGTTGTGGTATCGGGTATTACATCTTTGTGTACTATAGACGTGCGAAGGAACAAGAAGAGAACGATGAGAACTTGACTCCATACGAACGATGGATGCGCAATGAAGAACTCAAAGCACGAGGTGGTTCATTCGATGGCCAAGCACGCACTTCCAAAGTTGCTTCTCCAGCCACATTTACAGATGATCTCAACTCAGTCTGGAACTGGCTCACAGGGGAAGATACCAATACTAGAAGAGGTCCTCAGGCTGTATCTCCTGATCACGGCCCACGAAATCAACCAGGTCAAGACTTATATTTGGGAGACAACTTTGGTGATGTGGGCTTCCGTGGCTCCTCTGTAGGCTCGGCTGGCTTTGGAGACATCTATGGAGGTGGTGCTGATCAATATGATGAGCAGTACTACAACCAATCTCATATGTCTCCTCGATTCAGTCTAGGAGGTGCGGGTATGCAACAATCCCAACAAGGATCGACTCATAATCCTATGGGAATGTCGTCTCACGATAACCCTATGCGTATGAGTGACGTAAATGGAAGCCCAGGTAACCACAACAATATGATTGCGGCTACTACTATGGGTGGCAGATTACATCAAGATCCTTACTATGAGAATGATCCTTATGCTACGATGGGTAACAATCCTATGAGTAATGGTGGATCTACTCACAATCCAATGATGAGTAACCCCATGCGACAATTTACCCCTCCTTCGCCTCGCAATAACCGACAAATGAGTAACCCAATGACTATGCAAGATCCAAACATGGTTCCATCCATGCAGAATCCTATGATGCAACTAGAAAGTAGGGATAATGCCAATACAGCGGCTTTTGATGCCCCTTTTGTGATGGCCCCAAAACAGGGGAGAAACAATGGCAATAGAAGACATTCTCGTAACAGCGCGGGTATCTTGCCGGATGGTGAAGTCTATCAAGGATAAATGATAGAGATTGCACTAATTGACCTGAAAAAGGAAAGATATGAAATAGCCGATTCAACGGCATGTATGTAATGAATGGAATCTTAAACTCTATCTTTTAACGGATATAGTAGCCTGTTCTCAAGAGCGGCGCCGAAGTATATAAAATTTTATGTATAGAAGAAATCTTAGGTGAGCTAGGAGTAACTATTATTCACCATAAAGGGTGCTCCTTGTTATCTAGTAATTGTACAAGTAAATAAATTCAATTTAAAAACAGACAATACAAGTTACGCACGATTCACAAATCAATATACCTTTGATATGAAGTTTCCGATCATTTCGGCGTATTCTTCAAAGATTCTGTGCTTGCCTGTTTCTACGGTCCGCACTGTCAGATGGCTGATATCCAGCTCTTTCATCAATATATCACTACTACTGACAACCTTGTCGTCTTTGGCGTACAGCAGTAGAGTATGGAACACATTGTCATTCAGCACTTTCAATGTGTGGTGTGGAAAGTCATTCACGCCAGCTGGAGCAATCAAGATCAAAGCATCAATGCTCTTATTATTGCCCAGACTCCTGCGCATAGTGAGAGAGTGAACGGCGAAGTTTACACTCATATTGCCGCCCCATGATTTGCCCATCAATACGAACTTCCTATCTTGAAATTGAGACATAATCTTCTCCACTATAATATTGAAATCTTCGTAAGAACATTTTCCCGGAGCAATCTCTTCTCCTCCGCTGTGGAAATCGGGCAAAATGAGTTGGTACTTATATTTATTGAGCAAAGTTTGGCTCAAAAAGGAAGTTCTATACTCATCCTTGAGCATGGGATTCATGCCATGTATAGCAATTATACTGATCCTGCTTCTACCCAAGTTAGGAGGGCTCAGAATATTTAATCTAATAGAGCCAAGAGAGTTGGAGATTGGCAACACCAACTCTTCGCCATACACAGAGATCAAAAGATAAAGAGACAAATAGACTAAAGACATGTCTGCAAGCTTCACTGCACAAAATCTCAACCCATTCTCGCACGACAAACTTTTCTTAAAATCTTACATTTAGAGAGTGCCAATGAAGCCGGGTGGGTTAGAGTCGGGCAAGTAAACATTTGTTGGGGGGTTTTGTGCCTTAAATATGTCCCAAAACCCCTACATTCGGGTAAATTGTGTGTGTAACTTGAGTTAATAATATCGATATTTACACAATGGATTTCTTAAAGTCGAGCCTGGGCCTTGGCAAAAAGAAACAGGAGCCTCTTCCAGTGTATACTCCACCTGCGGCTCCATTGACGGCTGAGCAGCGCATAAAGCTCGATATGGATCGCTTATATGATAACAAGAAGACTCCATACACTGCGACATACATAAGCGAGGTGAATGCGAAGAGAAAAGGAGGTGGTGCTGGTCTATCTGAAAGTAAAAGTGGTGAAGTTCGTCGTGTTTCCCCTACTCCTAAACGTGCGGAAGACAAAAAAGAAAAGAAGGGCATTCTTGGTGCATTATTTTCTAAAGGAGGTGGAAGTGGTGAGATGAGCGAGGGCAGTGACGAGTTGTATGGCAAGAACAGTTATCAGTACGTCCCCCAGGCCAAATCGTCCAGTAGTGCTCCCCAGCAATCGTATCAGCGCACAGGAGTAGTAAAACCTGTACAAAAGGATGTGCAAGAGAATACTTCATTGTATGATCAAAAGATTGGTCGTCGTCAATCAAACATGTACCACGTGCAACTCGACAAACCAGTAGAAGTAGAAGAAACGAATGATGACGATGAGTATGACAATAGTGAAGAAATGGCTCGATTGGCTGAACAAGATCGCTTAAGAAGAGAAGCGGAGGAGAAGAAGTACAAGATGTCTTTGAAGTTTTCGCCTACTACGAATAGTGTGTATTACGACAAGAATGTCGAGAACATTCGCAAAGGTTATACCAAAGCCAAAAGCTTCGTAGGTGGTGCACAATTGGCTCCTTTATCTTTTTGGGCAAGTAAAACGGCAAGTCGATTGAATTTAGATTTGTCTAATTATACCAAAGAGATTCAAACGTATCGTATTGACTTGCCTAGTGAGAGCAATTGCTACTTCGAAGTGACTATAAATAGTGAACAGACACCCATGTCTTACATTCAAATAGGTATGATGGAGATACGTCATACAATACAACACACCAAGGAGAAAAGGTTCATCAATGACCATGGACAGACCGTCTGTCTCGGTGTAGGTCGAACCAAAGGTGGGTACAGTTTCGATGCCCTTTTCCATCGCAAAGCTGAACGTAAAAGTGCTACAGCTGCTTTCCTGAATAATCAAGATATCATAACCAGAAAGGACTATCGAGCTATGCAGACGCAAAAGTATGGTAATGGTCAACGTCTACTCAATCAAGACACATATGCTGCCATTGACAATGGCAAGCTACACAACAAATATGGTCATCACCAATTGCACTTGTCCAAAGGGTCAGTGATTGGTTGCTATTTGGACTATGTGAATCGTTGTATCCATATATCTGCAGATGGACAATTCACAGGTCACTTATTACCACTACTGGACTTCCATGAACGCAATAGACATGCTAATGGCAACTTCATTAGAGAGGCCTTTTGTCCTGCCATCACCGCTTTGCCGGATCAGGAATTCTTTATAAATGTGGGTCAAGAGCCTTTCAAATTAGATTCCACATCTGTTAATGGAGATGAAGAAGATTCTGATTATGGTCGATCGTCATTCCAGGAATTGATAGAGAATTCTAAAAGAAAGAATGGTGGTGCTGTCGAAGAAGGTAAGGGCAATAACAAAGAGGATGTGAACTATCGTGCGGCTTACTTGGAAGTAGAGGATGGGGCCTTTGTCCATGAAGCAGTATTGCATAGATGTATGGCTCGCAACAGTTCTCAGACTAGTACTCCGCATGTAGATATTTGGGATGAAGATGACAACGAATGGTTGAACATTTCCGAAGAGCTACACCCGTGGTTCTTCAAAGGTGAGGCTTATGATGACTATGAAGAGGGTGCAGAGAACCACATCGACAATGTCACTGCTCCTATGATTCCTTCCGACCAGCTCATTACCGGTACGAAAGGAGGTGCTCATGATGGGGAAAGCATCTTAAGACCTTTAAGGAGGAAATCAAACTTTGTAAGTGCCGAAGACTTTCAAGATGATGTCGACGATGAAGGTGATGAAGATGATAACAAGAGTATCAAGTCCATCACCATAAGTGAAGCGGACAAATTCGACAGCCAAATCCGAGATAACATGCAAAAGAGGAGGAATACGTTACAACTCAAAAGCATGGAGACGGGAGAGGTGAATTTCAACACATTCAAGAACAAACTCATCAATCCGGACTTGCTAGTCCATGATTTTGCACACAATGCCAACCCGGAGTACTACAACTCTTTGAAAACAAAACGTAAGAAGGCTGTGGCTGGGGAAGAGGTTAAAGATTTGACGGAAGGAGTCAGTGCTACAAAAGTGTTGAAAGATGTGCTTAGAGACGATGAGATTATGTTGAGCGATTTGCAGGCCAAATATGCCAGAAATAAAGACAACAGCGCATCTAGTGCAAGTAAAGGAGTCTCTTTCGATAACACCGCTACTATTGAAGTAAAAGATGTGACAGAGACGGCAGAGCAGAAGTATAGACGTTTGTCAGTGAATGTAGAGACCAAGCTCAAATTCGAGATGGAAAAGCATGCTGCCGAATCGAAGAAGGGTGGTCGCTTCAAGGCATTGCACAAACAACTGGAAGATGTCGGTGCGCGTATTGGTGTTGACAAAAATGAAAATTCCAACAAGAAAGAGAAGGCTGTGCGCTCACAATCTATTCGTAGACTGCGCAACTCCATGCATGGTCTTGTGGATACACATGACTCTGGAGAAGAAGAAGGGCTTGATGAAGATGATAAGAGCTTGGCTGACGAAGAACACTTACACCACAAAAGCAAATTGGATCGTAAGTCTATTCATGCTCTCCAGCAAAACAAGCAGGCTTTCAACAAGCAATCCAAAGAGCAGCAAAGTTTCGATTTGGATGTGGCAGAGGAGCGACGTTTACGCATGACTAGTGGTACTATCCAAGTACCAGAAGTACCTTCTCAAGTAGGTGCCCCAGATAAGTATTTCCGACAAAAGATGAATGAAGGCCGCAAGTCTGTTGATGATATAAGTGTGACACCTAGTATGGAATTCAAGCAAACACTGTCCAATATGAGAGGCAATGTAGAGCTACACGAAGCGCTAGAAGAACAGCCTCTCCCACACGAGCAGTACAAGATTCAAGACGAGATTGATAACGTGTCCGACTTCTCAGATGATGATGCGCGACGATTTTCATCTATGGGTATGCAAGATCCTGCTGTCACTAATAATGGCAATAACAGGATGTCGCAGGGTCAACGACAGGATCGATATCAACGACAAGCTGCTCAACAAGCACAGAAGCCACAAAAGAAAAATTCCGTGTGGGGCACTGTCAAGGGTATGTTTGGTTTCGGAGGCAACAAGAATCAGAGTCCACAAGAGCAATCAAGAAGTAAGGAAAGAAACAAGTCTTTCTTTGGTTTTGGGGGTAAAGTGAAACAGAAAGTAGATCAGAGACGACGAAGTGGAGATGCGCAACAGCGAGGACATAGGGATGAGCAGCAAGGACGTAGGGATGACCGACGTCGCGATTCCAGAGGAAACAGTATTCCAATGGGTCGGAGTGACACTATGCCCTCAGGAATGATGTCAGGGCGGATGGGTGGAGGTGACAGGCGTCGTTCTCGCCCCGATCCAAATGAAACTAATCAACGCAGGCCTTCTGAGCATGGACGGAGTGTAAACCACAGCAAAATGGGGCAGAGCTATGACATTCCTCTACAGCATCAGCAGCAAGACAGGCAATCGGCCTACGCCGAGAGCAGACATTCAGACTACGCGAACCCCCAGATGGACTCTCAAATGAACGGGTCCAGGTACAGCATCGGACGGGAATCCTACCAACAAGACTACCACGAACAGCAGCAGCACATGGGCCATAATCAGCAAAACATGAATAATATGAGCAATGTACTGCAGGAGATGAATACTCGCAATAGCGTGCACAATGTTAATATGCCACCTCCACCTTCTGATGATGGCAGAGTTCGTCGCAGAACTATGGCAATGCCTGAAGAGCAGCAAGAGTACGCACCTGAGATGTACCAGGAGAGCTACTATGGAGGCAGTGATGGTGACTACGATGCTTACAATGTGTACGACCAGTACGAACATAGTGAGGATGGCTTTGCGATGGAGAATGAGATGAACAATTATCGCAACGATCAATACAATAACAGTGACCTCAGAGAACAAGAGTCCGATCATAACAATTATCAGAAGAATGAGTATAACAATAATGAAGAAGAAAAAGACGACGACGACGAAGAAGAAGAAGAAGAAGAAGAAGAAGAAGGTGGCGACACATTTGATGTGGAGGAGAAAAAAACAGCTCCTCCTACTAAGGCTCAACAGTGGATGAACAACGCATTTGCCGCCATTAACCCAGATCATGACCAGAGTACTCCTGAGGGTGTACAGGATGTCATGGCGCCGATGAGAAATGCATCCATCTTCAAGCAAGCACTCGCTGGTTTGAAACCTGTGCAAGTAAGAGAAAGGACGTTGGAGAAGCAAAAGAGTAAAGGAGCAACCATGCGCGAACGTCGCGAGCAACAACACCACACTGTATCTGCGAGTCCTAAACCTTCTCCATCCAACAGACGTGCCAGTGTACTCAAGACGCAATTACGTCAGAGTCACGACGATGAAAGCGAAGAAGAACTCGATGCTGTGCAACAAGAGTTACTGAGAGAGAGGTCAGCTGTTCAACAGAATGGCAAAGCTGCCATCCCTCCGCCTCCTGCAGTAGGGAAGCAGGACAACAGGCGCAAGTCTATGGCGTCTCAACTCTTCGATAGTCTCGGTCCCGAAGCAGAAACTGACCGCGTTGAGGATGGTAAGAAAAAGAGACGGCCCACTGTCCTACAACAGCAAGCTTCCGAACAAGCTGATGATTCAGATTGGGAGAAAGATAGTACAGATGGCTACCGTCAGAGTACTGCTCTGGACATCCTTGATATGATGCCCGAAAATGCGCAAGAGGCACGCGAGTACCGCAATCTGGAACAGAAATTAGGTGGAGATGTGCCCATGGAGCATTGTTCTCAAGCACAAGGGGACGGAGATGACCATCACCGCCGATCAAGTGTAGCTTCTGACGATTACATTATTGATCCCAGTAAGCGCAAGTCGATGCATGCGCACATGTTCGGTGAATACGAAGAGCCTGCCGCTGCCAATAGTAACAACAGACGACCCAGTATGGTGCAAATGACAATGGCTGATGATGTGGATGGCAGCGATTGGGAAGACAGCGAGGGGGCTAACCGAAGGCGATCCACTGCCCTAGATATCCTCAACATGGTACCTGGTGATGTAAATGAGGCTACTAATTTGCAGAATCGTGAATGGGAATTGCGTAAATCGATATCGCAGGGGCAAGACCGAGAGCAAGGACAAGAGCAGGGTCTGATTATGGATGCAGAAGAGGAAGAGCACCATCGCGCTGTGGCGAAGGAAATGGAGATCGAGAGGCGCAAGTCAGCTGCAAGTGATCTGTTCGCCAGTGTGGAAGGGCCTGACATGCAAAACAAGGCCCCATCCCGCTCCATGAGTATGGCGCTTGGTGGTCCTGCTCCTCCACCTCCTGCGGGAGTAAGTAAGTCTCGTTCTATGAGTCTGATGCCTGGCGGTATCGCACCTCCGCGTCCACCACCAGGAGGCAGTCCAAAGGCCCGCTCTATGAGTCTCCTGCCTAATCAGCCTCCACCCCCTGCGGGAGCAAGCAAGTTTCGTTCTATGAGTCTGATGCCTGGCGGTATTGCACCTCCACGTCCACCACCGAAGTCACGCTCTATGAGTTTGATGCCCAATCAGTCCACACCTTCAGGAGGCAACACTAGTTCAATGAATATGACCCCTTTCGCCGAAGTTGAAGAAGAAGACGAAGACGATTCGGAAGTGTTAGATGACACACAGAGGCATAAGTCATTAGCGTCACACGTCTTTGAGCAAGCGGGGGGACAAGAGGCCAGTATCTCCAACAATAGAAGACCTAGTATGGTCCAGGAGCAGGTGGCTCAGGATGTTGCTGAAAGTGATTGGGAAGGAGACGGTCGCCGAGCTTCCTCGGCTCTCGAGATTCTGGATATGGTACCTGATGATGCGCAACAGGCGCGTGCGTTTCAGAATGCTGAGAAGGAGTTGCGCCGTCAGAGTCTTGCTGAAGTATATCAATCTGGTGGCGGCACTGCGGCACCAGCAGTACCAGAAACGCGACGCAAATCTATTGCATCTCAGGTGTTCGGTGAAGCCGAGGAGCAACATGCCAAAAGCTCTAGCTATGGTAATAGAAGACCTAGCATGATCCAAGAAGAGGCCGCCCAGGATGTTGCCGAGAGCGATTGGGAAGGAGATGATAGAGATGGTCGCAGAGCATCCACTGCTCTGGAGATTTTAGAGATGGTTCCGGACGATGTCGAGCAAGCAATGGCAATGCAGAACCGTGAGTGGGAATTACGCAAGCGTCAGAGTGTGTCTGAATCTCGTGCCACCAAACAGCGTAGTATTTCAGCTGATGCTGTCGCCGAAATAGAACAGGTACAGAGGCGTAAATCTGTAGCGTCTAATGTATTTGGCGAGGCCGAAGAGCACCAGCAAGTTCAGAGGTCTAGTGGTAAAGGTAATAGAAGACCTAGTATGATCCAAGAACAAGCTGCTCAAGGTGTAGCTGAGAGTGATTGGGAAGCCGATGGTGGTCGAAGAACATCGACTGCTCTAGAGATCTTGGATATGTTACCATCTGATGCTGAACAAGCTATGGTAATCCAAAACCGTGAGTGGGAGCTGCGCAGAGAAGAGAATGGAGCACAAACAGTTCAAGCAGCTAGACATCGCAGCATTTCAGCTGATGCCGTAAATGTGCACAATCAGAACCAGCAGAACACACAGAGGAGGGAGTTCCTTGGCCCAGCAGAGGCCTCTTATAACCTCAAGTCTGATACTAGTGTGTCTGAGCGCCGAGAGATGAACATCTACGACCGCTCTTACATCCAGAACCCTTATGCCAACCTGTCTAGCGACGCTCCGCAGGATCCACACAAACAGCGTAGAAAGAGCAGTCG
>JACLAD010010845.1_pt1 | contig 32797 bp, 42 predicted proteins | sample 8027901 | NCBI WGS metagenome assembly JACLAD01 (sample SAMN15725071, study PRJNA655200) | protist metagenome | isolation source: fluorescence activated cell sorting (FACS) single amplified genomes of... | place: Spain: Blaines Bay Microbial Observatory, Mediterranean Sea | collected 2016-07-05 | reverse complement strand
GAATGTCTTTGGGCGTTTTCACGGCAGACGGCGGTGACAAGAAGTATTCTGAGGTAAGTTCAATCTACGCCAGCGGAGCTGCGGTCGGAAAGTACAAAGTCTGCGTTGCAGTTTGAGAAATGGCTTTTTTGTGTTTTGCCGAAATTCGAAAAATTAGGTTTAAAAATTTGTTATGTTTTTCGTGACATTTTATTTGAAATGTTGGTAGCATTTCTTTCTTATGTTGGCCAACATTTTTTGGAAATATTTTTTGCTCATTTTAAGATTTCTTTATTTTAATTTAATTATTTCATTTTATCCTGGAATAAAAAATATTTTTTCGTCGTTTGATCACCAAATACCATTTTCTAGGTGGATGGCACCAACTACGCTCAGATTCCGCATGCGTCCGGTGTTCAGCATCTTGAGGTTGGACAAAGGGTTTATGTTTTTTGCTGTGTCTTTAATTTCATATCTCATTTTTTCTTATGTTTTTCCACTGGTGCCTCAGATTTCATACATTTTTGTAGCGTTTTTGAGATGTTTTTCTGCCTTGATCTCGTCGGTTCTGAAGTTTTCGCACGACCTCTTCGTTTTCAACCTTAATCCCGATTTCTGAATTTCAATTAGGCGTTTCGCAGGAATGAAACTCACAACGCGACAAAGATTGTTCTGTACCATCAGGTTTTTTGTTGTTTCCAGGTGAAAGCGAATGAAAATTATTCCAACAAGAAGCGTGGTGTCTACGCCAACCAAGCGGCATCTGTCAGCACGGCCGACAGCACAGCCCACATTTCATTGTTTGGTAACGAGATTCCATTGATGACCCCTGGTCAGTTGACTCTTACGACCGGTTCAAACAAAGGAGTATACAAGGTCTTGAAGCATTGGCTGCATTTTTTATGGTGCACCGTGCTTGAAGAAACAAAACATAAACATTGTGTTCTCGTCGTTCGGCGAAATTTTCAGATGATATTTGATGTAAATAAAATTGTTCGATATGCTGGTTTGTTGCAGCGCGAAGCGCCGCTGTTTCAAAAGTACTGTATTGAAATTCAAAATGTATGTCTGTGTGTCTTTGTGTTCGTTACGCAAAATTTTCATGCTTTTCTCAAAGGGCTTTGGGTTTGTGCAAATCAGAGCAAATCAGTGGTATCGCTCCAATTTTTGTACCACTGATTTGCGCTGATAAGACAAACAGAAAGAAAAAGCATGAAATTTTTGCGTAACGGACACACACACACACAGACATGCATTTTGAATTCCAACATAGTACTTTTGAATCAGCGGCGCGAAGGTTTTTGTGAAAATGCGTTATTTTTTCAGTGATTTGTTTTAGAGTATCGCGAAAATACTGATTTTTAGTTTTTTTGGTGTTCAGGGTTTAGAGCCAGGGTTCAGGGTGTTAGGGTTTGTGACCTTGGTGTAGGGCTACGGTTCAGGGTTTTTTTGAACGCTTTTGAAATCGTAATTACGAAACCTTCGCGCCGCATGCACACACTCTCAGTGTGCAACACTGGTATAATTTTCTGCATTTTTAAAAGTGTTGTCAACATTTTGAAATACGAATCCCATGGTCTGCAGATAAAATTTATTTTTCATTTTTTTGTCGGTGCTTTTTTCTATTGTAAGGTTCTTGCACGGGCGCGGCTGGCACGAATGCAATTTTCAAAAATCGGCTTAGCGACACAAGCGAACTTGTTTACGAAGTTGATGCTTCCGGTCTTACTGCTGGTCAGACCTACAACATGTGTTTCTGCGAGCAGGGTGACGCCGAAGATGTTTCTGCCGCGCGCACCAAGGGCTCAGGTGCTTTGATCAATTCCGGCACTTTTGATAATGTAGCCTACGATGAATTGACTTGCAAATCAAAATGCGAGACTGGATGTACCGGCTCTGGTCCGTGAGGGATTTTTTTAATGGAATTTCATGAGGATATGCCAAAACCAATTTGGTCGCAGAAAATGCACCTAGAAATCAGATGATACAATTGATGGTAATTTTCAAGAATTCCAACGGGCGTGCTGGAACCAGCGCGTGCAAGAATATTTTTTTGATGAAAATTCAAAACTGAGCGAAAAATGAGTTTTGGATTTCAAAATCATGCATTTTTGGACAGAAACAAATGGTGTCAACAAACCTCATCCCCAAACCCTGCGAAATAATTCCAAAAAGAGCCAGAGAAATCGTGAACCCTAAATATTGTAGCCAAAAATCGTAACCCTCGGGTCCTGAAACCTAGTAATAGACAAAAAAATCCAGAAAAAAACATTATATAATATAATTTAATGTTTAGATTGTTTTCATGATTTTCATTGTTTCATTCATGTTGTTTCGTCTTTGTACTGAAAACAACAAATTTCGAAGCTTTCAATTCCACAAAAATCTATGTGTATGTATATGTATAAATAAAGATTAGATTTAAATGTGTTTTCAAAAGTTTGCATTTTTGATGAGAGGTCAATCAAAATTTCTGACTTGCGTTAGCTTTATCAACAAAAAGTATCGTGATTCGAAATAAGATCAAACATAAATTCATTTACTGAGATTACAGTGAATTGCTTCTGCAATTAATTTTAAGTAAATTTAAGATTTGAATACAAATTTAGTTACGAATGATAGTCAAAATTTATGATTGACAGATCATCTATTTTCAAAAAAAACAAATTTTTCAATGGCAAACCAATCTGAAAAAATCATAAAACAATGCGATTTTCATCTCAACAAATGTATGCATGTATGTGAGTACGATGTGTTGTATTGGGGGGATCTTGTGATCATTTTTGCGACAATAGAGAAGCACCGCTTGGATAGTTCATAAAAAATATGTCACTGTTCTGTTGGGCATTCAACGAGTGATCATTGGAGGGCTGGAATAGTTGGAACATTAGTGGATTGTTATGTGTACATCAGTTTGAAGTCAATAAGGAATCATTTTTTCGTACATCACAGGGCATCAATCACGAAGCGAGGGGTACATCCACGCCGAGGTCATTTCTTTGTTTCTAGATGTTTTGATTTAGCGCAGAGTTTTGCTCTGTTGCGGTTCCATGGGTTCAATTCCCGGTTTTTCAGAATGTAAATTGCTAGTTTTCTTAATTATATTGATATTCTTTCGTAACCAGAACAATTTATTTTCCATCATTTTCCAAAAGTTTTTTTTTTAGCGCTCCAATATTATCGACTTTTTAGGTTGTACGGTATGCAGCGATTTCGATGGAGTTGCCAACAAGATGAATGGTGTTGAAGGTGTGTGTTTTGAACTTGAAGAGCAAGCCGTTGCCGCCTGTGACGATAATGGTGGTATTTTTCTATAAAATCGGAATTGCAAAGAATGCGAAGAAACATTTTTTGTTTAGGTATTTCCGAATACATCGAATTTCGTTTCATTTTTTTCTTGCACTGATTGTTTCTCACCTGGATTCATGTTTTTTGTAGATTGCGAAGCGATCACTCGTGTCTCCGGGACGGGCATCTATTTCTTTCACAACGCGACAGGGCAGACACGCAGTGAGGCTCACGAATACGCTGAGTCGGCGGGTGACTCGGCAGGTGACCCTTTCTTGACGGATTGCAGTGCGGGGTATTTTTTTCAAATTCATCAAATGCAGGAACACCCTAAAAAACTTACTTCAACAGTACCTGAACCCTGCAAACCAAACCAGAAAAGTATGACTCAAATTTGTAACATTCCGTTTGCAAAACACAATCTTTTGTACTAAACATCGGAATTGATTGAACGAAGGAATAAATGACAAAAATCTGTGAAAATAAAAATGAAATGAAAAAAGGAACAATTTCTTATTTCTTGAGGATTCAAATATATTTTTAGTACAAATTTTGAACCCTACCGAAAAAACAGTTGAGTTCTTGAACCCTGAACCCTGAAAAATGTAAGGGAAATCGGTAATCCCTGAAACCTGAAAGTTGAACATGAAGCGTAAGACCGAAAAATCAATATTTTAAATTTTTCAATATTTAGGAAAAAATAGAATAGTTTTTCCATTTTGGAATGATAATTCCGGTGTTTGATATTCCGAAATTTCAAAAACTAGTAGTTTGGACGATTTTTTTTATTGTGACCGAAATTGGATATTCCATCAAACAGAAGTCATGTCACATTTGAAGCAATCATTTAATCCTTCGACAACAAACTTGCGTTTCGGATCTAGAATCGCATATTTTCGTGGCCGCGGGCCACATCTTTTATTTGGATCGATGGTAAATTTTTGCGTCCGCAAACCGCTAAATTCTAAAAAAGTTCATTTTGCATGTGTGTATAAATATGAGAAGTTGATATTTAGCGTTTTCATTTTTTTTCCGCCTTCAAAGCTCATTTTGAGCATACATATGCACAAAAAGTTGACTTTTGAAATATATTTCACACTATAAGAAAATCCAATAATTAGTTCTTTTTTCATGTATGTACATATTATACGAAAAATGATTCTTGAGGGTAAAATTACGGCAACAAATTTACTTTTTCATATATATACGAGAAATAGATTTTGTATTTTTTTTTTGATCGAAAATGCAAACAAAAGTGCGAATAAGCTCATATATGTAACGACTTCAGCAGATCAAAATTGATTGTATTTTTAATCCTAAGCTTTTGAGTTTGCTGAGCCTATTTTTCATCAACGCATTGGAAAACATTATTGGTCTCAGGTATACTCGTAACGTAGGAAAGTTGTCCGTGACCGACCGCTTCGATCTCGGCTCCAACTGGGTTCTTACAGCTGGTGAGGATCAAGTTATCGAGGTTACTGGCACCAATCTTGACATTCGTCGCGATCGCATTATGGTCAAAAAAAGAATTATATTCATAATTTTCCATTCGTGATGTAATTTAATGGGCGGTTGCATTGTTGCGCTTTAAGCTTTTGGAATACCGTTCAAATACCAATGTGTTTCATTTTTCTGTCAGTAATGGAAACAACCACAGGTTTTGTATTCGACGTCATAATATTTTTGCATGGCGTCGGAGGTCGAATTTTGATCGATTTTGATACAAAATCCTGTTCTTCAAATTTCAGTTTGGCAAATTTTGATATCCTTTAATTTTTTTCCAAAGGTTCCAAAAACATTCAAATACCATGACTTTTTTAACGCTTTTGAAAATAGAAAAATACAAACAAATGAAGCACAGAGGTAGTATTTTGGTTTATTTCTGTTCATATTCACATTTTTAAAATTTCAATTTTGCATTTTTTAGTCTTTCTTCGACAATTTCTTGGATTTCATTCTTGCAAGACAAATTTGATGGGCCACTTGTTACAGAGATTCTTTCACCAAATGACAGAAAAATATTCTATTGACAGGCAAAAAAGACGACCAGAGGCAGCGTCAACTATTAAAATTAAATCAAAGTGAAAAAATCCAGCACAGAGGTCGAAATTTTGGTAATTTTCATGCAAATGTATGTTTTTCGAATTTCGAATTTTAGTAGGGTTATAGGCATTACCGAGAAATAACCACGTTGTCAGTGAACAGACAGCGCCCACGTCTATTTCCGTGATGCATTCAATAATATGTATTTTTAGATTTGTTCTACAAAGTTTGTCGTTTCTTACACGTTGGATCGAAAAATAGTCTCGTCATTATTATTTTGGTGCCTTCGTTTTAGGTCGTGTCGTGCGATGGTACTTGTGGTGTGACCGATGGCACGAAGGCCTTATCATCCGTGGATCACTTAGGAAACATTGCCCGCAACCTCAACAAAGATGCTCCTTCTGATAACAGTGAGAGTGGTTACACTCCTCAGGCAGAGGCCGCTTCCGTGACCTACGCGGCCGTAGCAACCGAAACTTTTTGTGTTGGCGAAAGCATTACTGTGGCAGCCGCTAGCGACGACCAATGCCACACCAAATGTAGTGGTGGCGGCGTTGACGGTTGCGATGGTTATTTTGATGAGCATGACACGTCTGCCACTCAGGTATTCGCAAACCTAACTGAAATGACAGCACGCATTTCTGCATATTTTTCTATCATAATTGTAGTTTTTCGAAAAATATTTTGAAATATTAAATATATCATGATGTACCATGCCATAAAATGCAACATTTAGGGTCCTGGTGTGGAGGTCCAGATTTTTGTTTAGTTGTTTACTCGATTCCGTTTTTGCGACCGAGAACATTCGTTTGTTCGTTTTGAATTTTTTCAAATCATTTGTCTTTTTGGTGTTTTTACTTTTAGATTTCATTTCAATTTCATTTCTGTTGGTTGAGGTGTACTGTTTTGACGTCACCGAAACTGAATCCTGTGTCGACAAGGCCAAAGAATATTGCGCTGGGGAATCGTCTTGCAAGGGATTTGCGGTGCATCAAACTTTGTGTCGAGTTCATTTCAAGAGCATCGACGTGGCCAACGACGGATGCACACAGCAGGCGGACCTCTCCTACAATTGGGTTGAAATCGTCAGCCGCCCGTCGGGTGCTTCGTCAACAAATTGGTTAGAAACGGCTGCTGCTACCCACGATCTCGATGATTATTCCCATCCGTCCAAGCTCATCTTCGAGGGTTACAATTTTCCAAGCGGCGGTACGTATAAGGTGTGCGCTTGTGATTCCGCCCACGTTTTTGGATCCAGCAGCCACAAATTCTGCAAGAAATCGGATTTCAAAATTGAAGTTGGTACAATCCATGTGTCCGGTGTGAGTTGCCTTGTTGAGCAGGCGAAATTCCAACGTGGCATTTGTATCCAGCAATTTGACGATAAGGGTCCAACGAGGGAATATTATCATTAATCCAATTTGCCAGGAGGTTACATTTGAAATAAAACCGTTCCAAACACCAAAATTAGTATTACAGCCATTTGAATATTTTTCTGCAAAATTGCGCACCCTATTTTTTTAGGATCCTATGTCCAAAACCTTTCAAAAAAATGTAAAGCCAGCAAAGTATCACAAATTATATCCCTTCACGCTCAAGATCATGTTGAAAAACTTTCGCCGTTGCACTCTGAAAAGGTGAACAACCTGACATCGAATTTTTGCAATCGATTTTTTAAATTTTAGTAAAGAGAGTAGGTTGTAAAATTGATTTTGATTTTTCATGATTTTTTTTTTCAAAAATCATTAATTCTTGGATTCTCAAGCTCCGGGCCGACAAAATTTCAAAATCCCAACTTGAAATTCTAAAAGATCAAACAATTTATCAGAAACATAAAACTGCAACGGCCTGAATCTTTCGTTGTACCCAGGATTATCAATTTAAAGAAATTATTATTGTACATCAATTTTCGTGCCATGCAACTACAGAAAATTACATTGAAAAATGCATGCGCGGAATGAATGTTTTTGCACGGACTTGAACGTACGTTTATCCGAAATCGATGTTGTTTTCATAGTAATTTAAGTTTTTTTCGCTTTTGGCAAGCAACAGACAATGTGGTATTTCGATTTTGATGTTCAAGTGATTTCGGCATTTTCTAATATAAGAACGTTTTCGATGAGAAAAAAGATTTTTTTGCTATCATGTTGTGTTTTGATGAATTTTATCATACGTTTTGGATGATAGCAACCATTTGATCTTTGACCAATAGTGGTTGAACAAAAGGAAGTATCTGTATATCTCATTTTCAAACAATCTATTGTTCATTTCATCTGTTCATCGTTTTTCCCACTTTTTTTATTGTTTTATTTTTTTGCTTTTAGGTTTGCGTTGCTGCACCGGAACGACCTGCCCCAACCCAAGTGCGCCGACTCCCGAAGATGTTACTTTCCCGGTGCCCGAGTCGCCTTCTTCTACGGTTTGGGAGAGGATTGTTTGCATTTTAGTATTCATGAAAGTAGAAAAATATCATCCATTTGACGTTCAGAAGTAGATTTTCAAACGAGAAAATTAGAATATCAAAGAGGTACACGCATCAAATTCGACCACAGCATATTTGGTGTTTTCTTGGAAAGCAAATCAAAATGCTTTGTACGACATTTTCCAAGATTGTGTTGAATCTACTGATCCTTCGACTTTTCAAAAATCCCCCTGATGGGATGCAGCCACCAAACTGATTATGTTTTCAGTGGCAAAATTCTTGTTGAAATTATATTACATTTAAGAAAAAAATTGAACCGACCACGGATTCCAAGTCGATGGTCCATATTACCATATTTTTTTGTTTTGATGGGACCCTCATTCCAGTAATGATTTTTCCGAATTCCAAGATCGCACCACCACATTGGAAACATTTTTAGCATTGTTTTCACTGAAATCATTTTTGCATTTTTCATGCGTCTAGGTGGTGGAGCAGGTGAGGACCTCTTGGTGTTCGTACGCCCCCGAAGAGCAGCACCAGGTATTGATTCCCCTTTGGAATTTCTCTCAGTAATTCATTTCTAAGGCGAGTATTTCGAAAAAAATCGTGCGTGATGACATGTAAAATGCTCTGCGGAGACCAAGAGGAGGTCCGAGATGTTGGCCCGCAATACATTGGTCAGATTATGTACCCAAAATTTGGATCACGGATGTCTTTGGATTCGAAACATATTTCAGCGTTTTTGTATTTTTTGTATACCAGTAAAAGAAAACAAATTTCGTAGTTTAATAATATTTATATTACATTTATGATTTAATTTTTTTGCAAATTTACACAATTTCATTTTTTTGATTTGTATTTGTTCTTTTGTTGATTTTTGATTTTTTGTTGTACTAATGCTGCCGTCCAGCCATTCATTTTCAGCGTCGTTTAGTTTTGCACATTTTCTATTTCAGTCTCAGTTTTTGATTTTTGATTTGTGAAAGTTGCCAAATAGATTACAAAAATATGCCGCATTCTTTTGCAGAAGAATTTTTTGCAATTTATTTATTTTCATCACAATGATTTTACATTTTTTCAGGAGTTGGGATGCTAAGTCTCGAAGACTGCACATAACTAGACATTGATGCGCATCTATTCTTCAAATTCACATTACAATGTGCGCAAATTTCAAAATTATATTTGAATTTTGTTCAATTACGGTACATTATTCTTTTTCCCCACGTGGCTACAACTCTTCGTTCATAGTTGTAGTTCTCGCTTCGCTTTTTCCTCTCTGCTGAAACCATTTACTTCTAATCCATAAGCTTATTCACATTTGTTTTCTTTTCTATGACAACGATTCTGGTTGTTCAGTGATTTTTGTCATTAGAATAGATTTATTTTTTGTTTTTCACACTGTCATGTAGATGAACAAATAGTTTTGAATTTCGATGCATTCCATTTTGTTGTGTTGTGAGTTGTTAGTTGTTACTTGTTTTACCAATGAATGATCGTGTAATGTGGTTCATGATGAGAAGCAGTTGTCAAATTTGTTGTTTTGTTGTCAACCAGCAGAGGAAGCATTTGTTTGCCAGAATCACCCATCAGGAACACCATCACCATTATCATCAAGATGTTTACATTGAAATCATAACCATGACATGAATTACAGGCGGAAAGAATAATCACAAAGAAATTTTCGGGGTCCATTTTGCCAATGTCATCAAACCGAAAATGTCAAGGATGACATTCCGACGGATTTCTTGTTTTGTCTTCTTCGTTGATTGGGCTAACACCTCGTTTCATCACGATGATATCGCGAGCCTTTTTTGATTTTCTGGCACGGTATCAACGATTGTGGTTTCTTGTTACCATTCTTTGGCACAAAGGGGTGCATTCAGTTTCACAAATCACTAGGATCTATTTTTATGGTCTTTGTGTCTCTATCGCATGTGTTGAAGTTCTTGCCAAATCTTTTGGACTTTTCGGTCAGAGGTATTGCCATGATGACGCGCAATCAATATCAATTGTATTGCAAAGCATTTCATTCTTGAGTTTCAGCGCGTGTTTGCAACAACTAATTTGTGAAGTGCAATAGATGCAGTCATGACATGTCATGTTTTGTATCACATAAATTATATTGTTTTTGATGCATTTGCACATTTTCCGGTTTCAATGTATTTATGCGTTCTCGTTCTCTCGCACATATCTTTCTTTGATTGCATTTTGCTATTCTTGTCACACCACATTAACACTTCACGCATTATTCATTTTTCATTTTCAATTTTTTGGCCTTCCATGTTCTGCAGACGCTCCGGTGGCTCGGGGGCGTGGGACGGTTGTGGTTGGGGCATTTTTTCAAAAAGATGATTTCTTTCAAAATTTCTTTCAACAGAGGCATCATATTTTGATTTTCTATTGACAAAGCAAATGTGTTTGCCATGTGATTGGTTTTCCATTTTGGCAATTTTGATTTCTTTCGCTTATGGTGTATAATCATTCGAAATATTTGTTCAAATTTCGACGGTTCAATTTGCATCCAGGTTCTCATCCGAAATTGAGAGCCGTGCGGCACTAGGTGGTCGCAGATATGGATTGCAACAAAATGTTTTGAAAAATGCAAATAACAATATATTTGTGATTTGTGATTGACGTTGATGAGATGCCGGAATTATTCTCCTCGCAATTTTATTGAATGTTTCAAATTGTGTAATTCAAAAGAGATGCTCAAAGAGCACTTTTTGCAAAAAGATAAAGAACAGCTGCACATATACCATATTTCCATGACTTGGGCTCACTTGCCATATTTCTTTTTTTTCAGCAAAAATGCCACATTATATTTTGCGCATTCGAAATTGTACTAATGAAATTGTTCACCATGGATAGGAAACTATTCACAAAAATGAACAAAAAATCGCAAATGGTCGAATACACTAGAAATCGACCGACATTGGATAAGCATTTTTTGAAATTTTTACTAAAACACTTTTTTGTTTTCTGCTCATTAGTTTTCGTCATTTTTATTGTTTTCGGCATTTTTTTATCGTTTTTGCGTAAATTTTCGATTTCCTATCAATAATTTCGACCATGATATCTTGTTTGTATGTAGTAAATACATATAGATTCTTCATTTTTTTTCTTGCATGGAGTGATTTGTAATCTATTTGCGGTCTAATTTGTTTTGGGGGGCTGAAGATATTGTCTCGATAAATCGCAACATGAATGTTTTTAGGTTCGGGCCTGCTTTTCCCGCCGCAGCCATGTGGCGGATCTCGTTATTTTGTGGGCTTGCCGAAAGCGCCGTTGTGCCATTGAATAACTCAAATGCAAATGGCGACATAACAGTATGAAGTCAAGGGTTTTACAAAAGTCAAGAGTTGTACATTAAATTGTGTATCGAGAGAATTTATTTCATCATTTGGTTTCATTCCCACAGTTTGTTCTCCATCATTCCATTGTACATGACGGTCGCGCAACGATGGAAGCATTGATGCAAACACACGGTCGATTTCCCGGCTGTGCGTTTTCCGTTTCGGCACCAAAATTGAATCTATACACTAGAACTGCGCTGGTCGTAGCTAATTTCTCCATTTTCAATTTTTTATTCGATATAGAATCCTAGATTGGTTTTAATACAGTCATGTTTTGTCTTTAAAACATCAACGTTTTGATCGGTGAAAAAATAGGAAACAGATATCAGATTGTGTTTTCATCTCAGGAATGGATTCTCGAAAACAAGAAAGATGCTCTAAATTCATTCGACACTGATTATCCGAATTCTCGGGAGTCAGAATGTCGCGGTGTCCCCAGTCTCAAAGGTTCTTATTCTTGTAATCAAGCTTGCCAAAATTCAGAATCAAATGAATGCCGTTATTTCCAAAAGTTGAAGCTGGACGACAGCAGTTATTTTCTGCAAGCAGATGACAATGCGCAATGTACAACTATGTCGAATTTGAAAGACGAGTGTTCAAACAACCCCGAATGCTATAATATCCAGATCCATCGCGAATTGACAGGTTAGTCGAAGGGTGTGAATGATTTTTCAACTGGACAGTGGCACTGGGCATATATTTTGAGAATTATGATGTTTTGCCTCATTTGGGCACAATATGCGTCAAAATAAAATGTTTTTTTTCAGCAGATGTAGCGGAGTCATATTTGATATCATCCGTCGGTGCAGGTCCCGATGCAATTGCAAATTTTGATATTGGTATTTTTGATTCGTTCTTTTATTCCTACATATCAAAGTTTGCCCATTTGTACTTCCGAGTCTGATCATAGTCTGGGACAATTTCGTACAGTCCTAATTTTGATTTCATTTGCATTTTTTTTCGCCACAGATTGTTCGATGCCGTCTGGCCGCCGTCTCTCCGCAGCGATCGACGTTGATTGGGATATGTTTTCCCCTGATTCTGAGCCGCCGTCATCGGGCGCACGTCGTTTAAATGAGTGTGGTACCATTTTTTCTTCAAATGACAAAACAAAGCGGTTCTTATTTAAGGTTTCAATTTGGCTTCAAATCTTGACCGCCCTTGGAAATGCAATGTCACTAAAATGTCGTTTGATTTTGATTGGTTCTGTTTCTTATTCAAGGCGAACCTGATAACAACGATTACGTCGTTGGCTACTTCCTTGGCTATTGTGATTCTCAATATGTATTCAAAAGGTGTTGAAACTTAATTTATTTCGTGAACATCGTTTCTTGAATTTTCGTTTTGTATTTGCATGGTCCATTCATTGTTTTTTCGAATTATGATTATTTGAATTACACGAGTCAATAATTGAATTACACGAGTCAATAAATGTAATTTTCTATTGGTGTGTTTCGGGATTCAGGTCTTTGATTCCCAAAGTGAGTTGTTGTACGAAAAAGTTGTATCAGGTTCCACAAAAGGTGAAATTTGAAATGAGATTGGAATTTGTGTTTTGAAATTTTTATTTTACGCCCACGAATGGATTAAGCAAAGCCTTTACACCGTCGAAATTGTTTCAAAAAATTTAATCTTCAGCAGGAAAAACAAATCCGGTACTCCAAATTCGAAAATCTCCTAGATCTGAATCCTCAAAATTTAAAAGTTTGGAATTTCTAATATTTTTAATTTTTTCAATTTTTCCATCAATTTTTGTTTTTCTAACCGCAGAACCCAAAAGAATGGTACCGAAAATGTTTGATCCTCATTCTACTTGTCCCAAAAATCGAAATTAATTGAATATTTGAATATTTACATTATAAAGTACAATACAATAAATATGTTGTTTTATCGAATTAAATACAAAAAAGTAAAATCCTATCAAATGACCCGAATGTCGAAAAGTATTGTAAATCTTTTGCAATTCACATGTATATTCTTGTCTCCCGCACAATTTATTCTGCATGTTATAAGGTCACGAGGAGCAATGCCAATTGGGCAAAGGTCCGCAGCAAAAAAAATTGGTTTAAAAATATATAGGAAAACACACGACATCGGCACCAGTTTCACGTTTTCAATTTTCATGATGACCATCAAATTATATTGTTTTTCCCCAGATGCGAACAATCTTATTTTCCGCGGAATAACAATTATAATTTCGAATGCTCGATTTTTATTTTTGTTTTGGTGTTTAAATTGCATGCGCACGGTGCGACCAGGAGGAAACCCGAGATTGAAAATCGACGTAATCATATTTGAATATAATCTTTTTTGCTTTTAATTCAAAGCAAGCTGCATTTGTCGACGCGTGTATATCATGGCAAAAAATCAAATCTGACAAAAGGTGTGAAACCACGTCGAAGTTGTTGCCACAGCATTTTTCGATTCTTTCAGAATTGGTTTTATAATTTCTTGGCTCTTGGTTTTCTGACATGCATAAAATGTTTTAGCATTTACGCAACATTTTTTCTGGAATATCTTTTGCCTGTCTTGTATGATGTGGTCAGTTGTGAAACAATTTGTTTCAAATCAAGGGTATACATTGGGCCATTTGTAGAGGGAGTTGCCATCGATATTTTGTTTCCATTCTTTTAGGTTTGGTGTTGACGCACAAGTCATCTAGTCTGTCGGACACTGCTGCTAGGTTGTTTGCTTCTGTTGATGAAAGCCGGTCGATTATTCTTGAGGAAACCGACCAGTCTGGTATTTATCAGAGCATTGGAGCCGGCATCAATGTTGAGGTTTACACAAACCCTGCAATGATCTTTCTCAACGACACCGAACTGTTTTGGAAAGGTGTCGACGGAGACTGGATTGATGCCATCGCTTCATATGCAAGTGTAGGTACACTTAAATGTATCATTGATTGCTTTTCATTTTTCCGAAGATGGACGATTTCAAAACTATTTCAAATTTCATTTGTATTTTACTTCTTTTGAGATAATCTGCATCCGTTGAACAACCAGATTCCTGCAGGTAATTTGAGTTATCAGAAGACATGTGGAGAGGACGCAGCTGCTTGGTTTCTCGGGCTGTTCATTTTTTGGAAGATTATTTTTGCGTGGACATGTATCACTGTAGCAGTTGCGCACGTGTCTTGTTTGGTCTTATTTTTTAATTTTGAAAATGATGTACTGATCTGTTTGGGTTCGCATTGTCTATCGGTGTTTGAAAAACATGTGCATGCATCGTTTTGCTTACAGATGTCAGATTTTTTGTTTTTTGCGAGCGCAGGATCTCACCTTTTCAAAGGCTGGAATCGAATTTCACTTTGATGTTCTGTTTCGTTGCGTTTATCTAAAATATTTTTTTCTTATTTGAATGCGTGGTCGCTTTTGTTTTCAGGTATGTTCTGGCCGGACGGTACATCCCGCACGAAAACTCAGACACCTATGCGAACCGTACTACAATTTTCCTTTTCCTTCATTTTGCAACCAATAAAAAATTTCTATTTTTAAATTTTTAATTCAATTTTCGCAAGTCGTCGGCTGTTTTGCTGACTCAATAATACAATCTGTTTGATGCGTGTCCTCGAGACAATTCGTGACACAATCCTGCCGTGTTAGCATCATTTTCTTATGTTGTAGGCATCGGAGGAGTCGTCAAACACAGTTGTTACGAAAAATGCAAGTACAATAATCAAAATTTTGATTTTCAATGATTCAAGAATATTTTTTTTTCATGTTTTTCAAACCAAATTATGAAAGTTTCCCTTGTAAAACACAAAGATTGCAAACATGTCATCACATTGCGTTTAACGCAGCATGATGACATTCACCTCCCCCCATTTAGTGACTATGGAATCAATTGACAATCGTTAGCGACCAAGCCTTTCGGCGTTCGACCCATTTGTTTTGTTTGGTAATTAATTTGATTTGGTTGAAGCAGAGGGCGTAGTTCATGTGCTCGAACATCGAATGGTTTCTTGCCGTTTGAGCGTTCCAATTTATCGGTAGCACTATTGACAAAGATATCTGAAGATCACGCATACATTTTGGTTCATTCAGTATCGAGATCTTATGTTTGTGCTAACGGCCCCGCAGGCACTGCAAAACATAGTGCATTGGAAATATATTTTTTGAGAGTTCTTGCCCATTCCAGTGTTGTTGACAATTTCGAAAATCTGCAAAACACTTCGTTATTCAAATATTTATTTATGTTCAATATATGTTGATATTCGTTGGTACGACTATGTCAGAGGGTCCCTTTGATGTCGTCAGATTGCATGAGTTGGTGCATTCCGGTGATGAACGATAGCGCGGTAAAAGCATATTTTTTTCACCATTTGGGTGACATGGATTTTGCTTTTGGATTTCATCAATCGTTCAAAAATTCTGTATCGAGTTGGTATTTATTCTCTCTCACATTCAGCCGCCAGACATTGCCAATACAGTGACGATTTAGCGTTCCATGTTGTGTGCATCAAATGGTTCATAATGGTGCGCGAAAGTGTTGACAAAGTGAGTCATGGAATTGCACGCCAATATTTTCTTCTGAAACATTTGCATCTTGAACAAATAATCGCCGCAAGATTTGCCATGTTTCATTTGTATTTTCCTTGTTACCATTTGCTCCTTGTGACATTTCTTTCTGTTGCTTGATGTTACCAAGAATTTTTTTTACGTCGAAAATTTTTTTGCAATCAGGAAGAGGACATCCGGAGTTGATTTGGAGACCGTAACCGTGAGTCTTCCTGACGAGATTGGCTTGAACGGCCTCCCTTTAACGGATTGCGATGGTTTGCATGTTTTTTTTGCGTCACCCAAATTTTTTTTTGCACCAACCAATTTATCGTTTTGAACACTCTGTTGAAAAATGTAAATCACGGCCAGACAGACCGTGGACCCAATTTTCAAAATTCGAATGTCAATTCAATCAAATAGGCGCCCAGGTTCAAAGCCGTTGTTTTTTGCCCTGCTAGGCATTGATTTGCATCAAATTTTCTCAGAATATTTTTTCCAACACTTATTGCTGTACCTATTGTATAAGTATTCGTTTGATTTTTCCGGCTAATCATTTTTTCCAAAATTGATTGAATTGTAGCAGTTTTTTTGTAATTCTTGGCATCGCCTTTTCTGACATTTGGTTTTGAAAATATACACATTTTAATTTTGATTCCAGCGCAGCTTTGAAGCTTATTCACCACAGTTTCAATGTATTGCAAATTTCAAATGCATTCAAATTTTCGTCGAAGCACTTCAAAATTGTACAGCGGTGGTGCGATTATGTTGATCTCCATTGTAAATTTCGTGTATCGAGGTAATTCGGATTCTTACACCCAAGACACCAACGTGTTGTGTGTTTCTGCCCAGCAATGCCGAGAGTATGATCAAAGGATGTCACGTTTTGATATGCGTTTGAAAAATGTAAGATCTCGAAATTTATTTTGTTGTCCGTAATTATTTCCACATCGCATCGTCTACTTCTTCGTATCAGACCACCATCCGATCTTAATACGTCAAATGCTTTAGAGGATTTTTCAGTCCCGAAAATTCCGGTGCGGCTTTTTGTCAAGAATTTTTTGTCTCGCGCCGGCGCCAACGATTTTTTCTTTGATATATTTGTGCGCCTTGGTCATTCTTATCATCTTATTTTGAATTTACGAAGAATATCCACGCAGCAGCACGGAATTTCACTTTTTGATTTTTGTCGTATTGAAAGTGAATATCTTTTTGTTAATCTGTTGTGTTGCTATTCATTTGGATCGGCTTGATATGTCTGTACCATTTATCTTGTGATATACGTATTCATTCAACGTAGTATATATATAGAAAACAATTAGCCGCACGGCATTCAAAGATTGATAGTGATTTTTGGGAATCTATTTCGATTTTTTTTCGCATATTCTTCAGTTTTCTTTTAAATGCATTAATTATTTTATATTAAAAGGTTGGCTCGACAGGTGGGAAGTGATAGCATTGATGTCCATCAGACTCTGCCTAGATGTTATATCAATATTGATGTTGATATCAACAATGATGCTGTTGATATCCGCAATAGTCCAGCCCCGGGGGACGACGATCGATGGGATTTGCACGTACACCGTCGGAAGTGGGATTTCGCATTGTCTGATGTTTCGTTTGTTAATTGGATTATTAATGTTGCTCAGGTGAACTCAATGGACAGCCGCTGTCGGCCGTTCCTCTCAGCTTACAACCTGATGAGGACAGGCCAAATGAGGCCAAAGATAATTACGACGTAATGTCTCAGGCAGCATGTGACAACGGTGACCCCTTTAATTCTGGATTATCCACTGCAGGTAAACCAAAAAAATGATGAGAGCCTAAACGACACGTATGTTTGTGCCATTTGTATCACGGAAAGCGAGCTATCTTGTTTTTTGCGAATACATCATTCGATCGATGAACATTTTGACGTTTTCCTAAATTTTCAGGGGAATTTTCTTTGCCCTTTTACAAAAGAGCATGCGAGTGCCGCAGTAAATATCAGATGATGTAAATCTGGTTTTTTTCGATATTTGGAATTTCTGTGAGAAGTTTCGTCAATTAAATCCGAATCCAGACAATCTGCATGGCATCAGAAAGATGCCACTGCTTTGTACGGCGCAGTCAAGGTTATGATCGCGCATCGCCACACGAATTGTTTAGAGCATTATATTTGTCTTCTAGTTTTCAAGCAGCATGGTCATTTTGAACATTGAATTTTATCGAGGCTTCCCATATGTGCATTTCAGGTGATTTGGACAAGCTTCCCGGAGATCACATTGACGTGCAACCGTATCGTGTCTGTGAGAGTAGTGCATGCGTCGAGATTACATATAGTCTTCTCCGAAACAAGTACATCCAGGAGACTCAGAGAATCAACGTTGGAGAATCTGGTGCTTTTGCTGATGATTTCTTCACGCCTTCTTGGGCCCAAGAACAATGTTCCGAAGATGACCGTTGCGTCGGTTTCTTGATCAACGATGGTGCTGACAAATCATACGAAGCTACTTCCAAGGTTGCGTTTTTCAGTTCCGAGTCTTCTTGCGTTCCGGTTCGCAGGACTGATTCCTTAACTCAAGATTCTGAAGGCCAGAGTTATTACACTGTCAACAGAGCCGTCGATGGTTGCCAACTTGCTGTCAATGGTGTTGGCGCAACATTGAACATGGATCCTGACAGTGATTTCGACACTGCCACCAGTTTTACAAGTGAGGCCGGAACGATCCAGTTGGTTCATAACGTTTCGGATTTACATGATTTAGATTGTAGCAACGGCACCTGGGCGTTTGCTGTTGTTTCAAGCAGTAGTGGCAGTAGTGGCAGTGGTGGCAGTTCCAGCTCAGGTGCAGGAACCGTCAAATATTGTTCTGACCATGCAGGTGTCCAGATGCGTCTGCAAAACGTCTTCGAAAGTGTTAACGGCGGCAACGGCATCTCCTATTGTGCGGGTTCCAAAAGGATCGCTTCTGACAACTCTTAACAAAATGGTGTCATCGGTGAAAATATAATCCCGTATCTTGTAAATTGACATCGGTGTTTTCATTTTTTATGCAATAATGATATCATGACAAAAAATCCAACAAAAAGTAATCCAACTAACCAAGCACCCACCGCAATCACTGACATGAAGTTTTTCCATATTTATATTTTTTTCGAGAATCATTTGGATTTTTGATTGTTGTACCAAATCTTGCACAAATCCATTTTTGACATCTATAAAAAATCCCGGAGTTGTAAAGTGCAAAAAAAAAGAAAAACATAAACATTGTAGATTTTTCCTTTTTAAGGATGTTAACATTCTTACCTGTGTCCTTAAACCTTTTTTCCTCACGCGGCCAAAATTTATTTCGAAAATCATAGCGGTCGTCGAATCAGAGTACCAGATTCGATTGGAAACACAAGAGGTTTTTTGGTGGGGTTCATGGTTGTAAGCCGATTGACTTTTTAGTTGATGGGTGAATGATTGTTGGTGATTCGTTGCATGAGCATCTCACAGATATGTTGCAATATTTTTGTTCTTTGGTTGATTTTATTTTTTTGGGTTCATATCCGCGTAACATTCAAACGGAGATGATTTTTTTCACTTGTTTTGTTTGAACAATACATCTCTCCCAGTTTTCTCGAAACCATTAGATGTTGAAGCAATCAAATCACAATATGTATTGAGATTGTTCAAAAATCAAAATCTTTGTCCAATTGATTCGACACACATTTGGCAAAATTTTATAGTAAGTAATTAATTACATTGTTATGAATTGTTTCAATTTGGTTTTCGATTCGAAATAATCACTAAATTGTTCAATTCGGCGTTGATTTGAAAAGATTTCATAGTTCAGCATGATTTTTGACAGGAATACATTACCCACCATTTCAATGTTACAACGTAGTTATAATTTATTTGTACAACATAATCAATTGATAGTATATCCTCGAAGTTTCGTATTTTCAAGTAATTACCAGTTTTAGTTTGTGATTCAATTTTCCACAGGTAACGGTTGCCGGTTGATCATGCATTGCAGAACCATTTTTTGATTTTTTTTTTCAATTTTGAAAATGAAGTTTTTTGCAATTTGCGGGTATGTAGGTGTCAACATGTCCATCTCGACTGGTGATGAGCAGCAACATGATGCACATAGGGGCGATGGTTCTGAGATTGACAGTTATCGTTTTACCTATCAGGTCCAATATGCTTGCGCTGGCACCGCCGGTAGAATAGATCCAATCGGAGTTGTTCATGTGTCTGTGTCCGGTGGCGCGCCCGACTATGATGACGTTGTCACAAGGACATCTCTCTCCGATTCGCACCCGGCAGTGGATGAGGACCATTGCCCATCTCAAGATGGTGATTCTCCGAGCGCGATGGCAGAGATTAAGAATCTTTTGAGTAATGAAGAATTCCAACCCACGGATAATTTCATCGGTTGTTTTCCAGCTACGTCAGTTGGCACAAGCACGCGATTGGTAAAAGCGAATGATGGTTTGTTTGATTGCATAAAGTAATTACGCGATTTTTTAATTTTCCGCCGGGAGATCAAAATTTTTGTTGACATCTTTTCCTTGACATTCACCACATTTTGTCCGCCAAGAGCGTGGCAACACGGGGGACCATTATGTGTCAGTATTTTGATACCGATCGAACAAGGTATTTGAAATCGTTCTTGCATATCTGAAATTTGTTTTGTATTTATTGTTTCGTTTTTTTTTCTTTTGCACACGGGCTTGTTTTTCCAGCTAGAGTGAGAACGCTTCACGGATCACTTCAGAAAATCATATTTTTCTCCCTTTGGGTTAATATGTTTTTGCAATGTATATAAACAATGTTTTGATATTAGTTTGTCATTTTGTCGAGAGGTCGCAATGTGCATTTTATTTGTTGTTAGGTACTATGATATGAGTGTCTCTGACGACATATTCGAGCAAACACAAGGCTTCTCTGCTGAAGAATGCCGATCAGCTGCTAGCCTTTATCGGGATTTCGACAACGTCCAATATTCGTCTTTGTATTTTATGCTCAGTTATGACGGTCGGTGTTTTGCAACCAGTGGCACTGGCACAGATCCGTTGACAGGTGGTCGTCTGCCCATGTCCTCTCGTGTTGAAGACCCGACACAGTGCTCCTGTGCATCGTCCGGGCCCTATTTCAGTAGCATTAATCATGGGTGCGTATTTTTTGCGAAACATCCGTACAAGGATTCCGATTCTTCTCTTACCAATGTTAATTTGGCCTTGGCAAGTGCCAACACTTTTGCAATTTCTGCCTTTTCAGAAGCAATCCAAAACCTTGGCGATCATCACCAAGTATGCGAGGACGCCGCAACACCATTTTACATGAGTTATGGGGAAAACGATTTGTCTTCCGTCTTGGTCCAGCCGTGCAAAGAAAACGGTCAGCCTAAGGGGATCTATTTGTATCGTTCACATTTTGATTGCTGCCGCTGGCGCCGCGTAAATTTACTTATGCACGCCAAATGAAGATTTTGTATTTTTGGTAAAAAAGTATGTTTGGGTTTGTAAATGTAGCGGTTGGATCATTTTGTGGGTGGAAAATAATCGAAATGGTTTATGGAAATTGCATGATTTTGGCGGTTGAAAGCAATGCAAAAAGTACGTTTGGGTCCATGAGCACCCTGGTTGTATTTTGGTTATCAAAATGTATCAAACATTTAAAAATTAGAAACCTAGCGGCCACTTCTGAAGCTATACTGAGCCTACGCGATTTTTTGATTGAAATTGCGTATTTTCTATTAATATTTATCCTTGGATTTTCAAGAAATTTCGGGTCATCAATCTGTATGATATGAGATGTTTCGACTCCAAGGCTTCTAGGGCCTTGGGCTTTGTTTGGATTTCGAGCAAGCTTATCATGTTGTTTTGATTTTAGCAGCCTGGGAAGTAAAGGTGATTACAAAATGTATCTTGATGCAAAGTCACAGGAGTCTAATTTTCCAATATTCCGTACCATTCTCAGTGTACCAGTTCTACAATTTCTAGGACCTGTTTTTGTGGTTGTTTGATGGTGATGTTATTCTCTTGTTGTCAGGTGTTTTTTATGACAAATCCATTGCTTTCTGGGTACAAACCTATTGCAGTTCCACATGCTTAGACACGCAAACAATCGTTTCTTGGGTCAACACAAATAACGTTGGTTCTCCAGTATCAAACGGACAGACAACCGTGACAACCGAGTCTGATGAAACGGGAGACACGGGTTCAAGCAAACAACCCCGCCGTTTGACACCTGTTCCTGATTACATCGCCTTTGGTTGTGCAGTCAATGCTGAGGAAAATTACAATTCTTTGACCGGAGTGGTACCATTTCAATTTCCCGTCAAATGTATATCAGATTCAAATTTGGAACATTGTCAACTGTAATTCAATTTGCATCGAACAACCACACACGATTCGGGTCGTTACTCCTCGTCTACTGCATTTCCATAAATTTCGACACTATTTCTGTTTTTATTCATTTTTTTTAGATTTTTACTCTTTGGGTAAGAGAATAATGAGTCTGTGGATACGCACAAATCCCTCCGTCATTGTTTGTTGATGCAATGATTCGTTTAAACGTCATCGCAGGACAAACATATATACAGATTCTGTAGCATATCGGTGATATTTCATTTTTTTTTGAATGGATAGAAAACAGAGAGATTGGATTCAATTCGCAAATTCAAAAATAGCAGTCACATGTGTCATGCATTTTTCTTTCCATTCTACCATATGTCGTCTTGATACGATTTGTATGCAATTGGATTACATCAGGTGTGGTACAGAGCAAAAAATGTTCGCAATACAGAGATCAAGATGACAGAGAAATGTATCAACGCGAAACCATGTGAGCAGGGTCACAAGTGTATGCTCAGCCAGGCTCGTTACGATGCAAACGCTGCTCTCATCAAAAACTACAATAGTGATGAAAGAATCAACGTGGCCATTGCATCCGAGGACAAGGCTTTAAGCCTCATTAACATCGATGATTTTCTCACGCAAAAGGGAAAGAGCTTTACTGGTACCAAGCATCGACCGGTCGAGGACATTCAGTTGACTCGCGCTGGTGCTACAATGGTTCAGTTGAAGTACGCAAACAATGCAAATGGAAAATGGATTCAAGTCGAAGTTAAGGACGAGAAGCCCGATGATCTTCCAGCGCACGTGGTGAATGAACCCGTCTCGGATACTGTGACTGTGACTGTTCTCGATGCAGGTACTTTTAATCGCCACCATTCTTCGAATATTAATTTCATACGAGTCAACAGGGTCCATTTTGCGCCCACGCGAACAAGCATATCGGGGCCTTTTAGCAATTGTTATTAGTCTCTTGTAACATGGAATCGCTATGTCTCTCGGGGCATTCATTTTTCATTTTTTGTTGTTGTCAGTCGCCGCCGACATGGAATTTGAGTTCGACTTGACAGTGTGCGGCGTATTAACCAGGGTTGCAAAATCCAAAGCAGTTTTCAAGATTGGTCAGAAATGATAGATGTAAAGCGAACAAAATCACAGAAGGCAGAGCATTTTTGTTTGTTTATTTTTCGAATCTGCATGCGGCCATCTCGACGGCAGATTATTCATCACGGTCCTTGTTTTTTTCTTGGTTGTAGTAACACAAGTTCATGCATAAACCCAGTGAATATATTTCGCCTGGTTAGGAACCGTTGTGTTCATGTTTGCATTGCATGACGCACGTAAGCATACATATTGGCCTGCAAATCGAGAAGTATATGTTTTGCCAGAGCGGGACGCTTCAGTTTTTTTGTTCCGCAGCCAAAAATCGTAATATTGTGATGCATTGTATTTTTTGCATTTGGCCAATGATGAACGATCTGTTCAGTGTTTGTGTAGCGAGGCAATGGCCGTTTCCATATTGCGAGTAGTTGTGGCAGATCATCGGCAACTAAATCAAAGGATCATACATCCTAGCAAGTTTGTTTTCAAATTGTTTGATAATTTTTTAAATAAATTTGCATTTTGTGTTTTTGTTTTTACAGCTGTCAGCTTCCAGCATTGTAGCTGCGCAGGGCGACAGCGGAACCAAGATTCGGCCTCCCGACACTGCCAAATTTAAGGATGGATTAGTGCACGTGAGTAACAGCGGCGCTCGTTGTCGAAAAATCCCCGTGGATATCAAAACAATTAAAGATTTCTCTAACAAATCGTTCTCATTTACGTTGTACGAAATGAGGGATTATTGCGTCGGCAACGGAGGATGCCCACACCAGTCTACTTGTACCGATGGCATTGGAAAGACACCAACATGCAACTGTAATGATGGATTTTTGAAGACCGATGACGATCAGGACGCTCGCTGCTTGCCACACCCAAACGACAATAGAAACATCGGTCAGGACATTAGGTTCACTTACGAAGTTTGCCATGACCAGGATCTCACTGATGGTTGGCAGATTATTGGTTTTGAAGCCGACGGCAACGTCGCAACGATGGAGTGGATCCGAGCGGAGTCGCATCACGTTATGCATGGTCTAAGTTTGAAAGAAGCTATCCAAGACAACAAGCTGATTCGCACAAAAAAATTGAAGCTAAGCCATGCTTTGAACACCAATGCATGCATTTCGTTCAGTCTCAGTGGTGGTGATCGTTTCAACAGACTGACAATTGACCAGAATCCCGGATCGGCTGCAGATTCTTTGACCCTTCGCATGTTCACTCTGGCTACAGATAATATTCCACGTGTCGAAGTACACGAAAGAAATGATGCCTAATGTCGTCAAGCATGTTTTCCGTTTTGACGTTTAAGACGTCGACATTGAATCAAAATGACTCCAGATTGGATTTTAAATTGAGCACGTAGCGAATTTTCAAACACCATTTTTTTTACATGATTCACTCGTTAATCGGTGTTAAATTGATAGCGAGAGAGAAGGGATCTTGCTTCCGGAATGTAAGAGTGCGCCTGGGACCCTCGGCGCGGTATAAATGGAGGGAGCAACCCATCTAGGAATGGGAAATGTTGTCGATCGAAGATCCAACAGAATAAAAATTTCGGTTGTCGACACAAGAGTCCAACCACGTTGTCGATCACAGATCCAACACAAATACCTTCGGTTGTCGACACAAGAGTCCAACCACGTTGTCGATCACAGATCCAACGCGTTGTCGATCACAGATCCAACACAAATGCCTCCGGTTTTTCATCATATTTGTATTTATTTTTGTATAGCCATAGCGGAATCAAAAATGCAATCATTTCTGAGCATGTCTCGTGCAGGACGCATGATTTACTTTTGAAATAATTAATCCCATATTTTTTTCATAATTGTGTTTTTTTTCTTGCGACGGAAATTGGAAACGCGTTGATATTTGCGCTGTGTCACAATGCCAAATCTATATGTGTTTTTGATTTGTCTATCTCAGACGTGGCGAGCACGTTTATTTGGCATTTCGTTGAGAAGCAATTATGTTTTCAATGAATCAGCAACATTTTTAGCGCCCGAATCAAATGATGTAAAATATCTTTTTAGATTTTCGAAACATCATTCAAGACATTTTAGAGGTTTTGGATGAGGAATGTTTTCAAAAACAAATTCTTCCTTTGTTGGACATCATTTTGTTTCTTCAGGTACAAAAATGGGTAGAAAAAAGCATCAGTAACACAGTTACTTTCGACATTCCACAGTGCGGCGAGACAAACAAGCAGCAATTAGGTGAGATTGCTACACAGAACTTTGTTGATGCATCTGCACCTCACAGATACTCTATGAAAGGAGACGATTCACCCACCGACAGTTGCGTATGCCAGGCAATCGCTTCAGTGCTTGTCTTCCGCGGAGTCACGGCCTCATCTTGGAAATATCTTGGCACGGACACCAAGACTTGCCAATTGTTGGCCCCGTTTTCGGGCAGCAGCAAAGGTTTTCACGAAAGTTCCACTACGACTGCAAACAGTCAGGGGTGGTACTCGGGTCACATTTTCCAGAACGTTCGGAAAGTCTACATGTCCGATGGAAGCACCGACAGCAGGGTTGCGAAACCTGACACCAAGTTGCAGCTCGTAATTGAGGGGACCAATTTGGTCAGTCCGCAGTATCTCAAACGCGCACGAGTCAAACTCGTGCACCAAGGAGCGGGTTGCGCGTCACAGGTCCCGAGCAACATCAAGAAGGGCATTTCATGCATGAGCAACAAGATTGATGAGAAAGATGATCAGTACACGTTTTGCTCCAACGGACCCTCTTCGCAGTCCACTGTCAACAAGCTGATTTTCAATGGCATCCATGTTCGGAAAAAGGAAAGTTTGTTTTATCCATGATCTTGTTTTTGCAAGCAGCAATATTATACCATTTAGATGTATTCAAATATACCATCGCCCGCCTGTTGCGTACCGCAATAACATTTTTTTCATGAAACTGTTGCAAAAAGCGTAACCCAAATCCTTAAACCTCCAACTTCCAACAACCACATTTTCCTTTTTTGTAAATTTGAAAGTCATATTTTTTAAATGTTACTAATTCCCAAAAACCATAACCCAGCCAAAACAAATTGGTTGTGGCCCGGCTCAATGATGGCTATGTAAAGATATGTACCTCAACATTTAAACCCGAAAAATCATACCTTCAACTGTCGAATTGCATGTACACCTCCGAAAATTACACTTTGCATTTTGATTTTTTTTAATTTTTGTGTTTTTGTACAAATTATTGATTCCTCTCAGCATTGATTTTTCTTTGTTTCGCCATTCAAAATCGATTTTTATTCATTCCATCCGATTTTCATTATTGTTTTTTTTCGTGCACGATTGATTTGTGAGTTACGTTTTTCTCAAACGTTTCCGCTGGTTTTCTCATTTTATCAATTAGTTTATTTATATGACGACGTAGTACAACATACAGTGTATATATATTGTGATTTGGTATATTTGTCAATATGTTCAAAGAATTAGCACGCTGAAATTCATCGCCCATTAGTGATTTGAGTTCGTGTTGCGAGTTTTCGTTCCTCCCACATTTTTCGGGGTTCAGGTATCAAGCCCGAAAACGACTCAGCAATTTGATGTTTGTTATTGTGATGGTCAAGTGTGCACTCGCGGGTCAAGTTGGGTTAAGACCGATTTCGATATTGAAATTCAAGGCTCTGGAGCAACTTGGACTTTGCAATTGGGCCTCAATGATGGAATCGAGTCCGGGAATTCCATTCCTCGTCAGGATGTCAGAAATTCAAACACCAACATCAGAGTAAGAGTCTGCAAACCTTTGTGGTCAGGTGGTATTGATTCCAGCCATTCCAGTGATTGGAGTGTTAAAATCGTCAGTGCTCACTTCACGGCCATGACGGAAATGGATGAAACCAAATTTTACGAATTGTCGTCACTTGCCTTGACTTCGGATTGCACAGAGGTTGATTTCCAGCTTGGTGGACAAGATGCGGAAGGTTTAGGCTTTGAGGATATTGGTAATTATCATGTCGTATTAGCAGAGAACGTTGATGACTGGACAATCATTCCAAGCACGGATGGACATTCCTTCTTCACAGTTGAAGACATCGAAAAGACAATTCTCGTTCAGCAGGGTGTATATCACAACCAAGCATTCACGTTGCAATCAGGACGAGAGGAAGCAAACAAGAATTTGATGAAGGTCGAAGGCAAGGGTATGATTGCCGATGTAAGCCAAGCTGCGGTCGTCCTTACGACATTTTCATCATGTGACGATTTGCGTGATGCCGACCTCCACAGCAACTTCACTACTGAGGTTAGTATATCGGATTTTTTTCGAAATTTCGAATTCGATTTTTTCGGACTATGCAAAGGTTTGATAACGTCACTGATGGTTGGTTAATATTTTTTTGACATCAACATCATGTGACGATGTTGATTTGAACAACGACCAGCAATTCGCTATTGAGGTCAGTCTTTTTTTTGAAATTCTGTATCACTGATTGTAGATCAGCAATTATTGTTTTTATTTTTTGAAAAATTAATGATGTATTCGTTGAATGTTTGGTATGATTATTGGTTTTCTTTTAATGCATAATCTTATTTTTTGCAATCATTTTCCGAATGCAGGATTCGTTGTCCAGCGCAAACACCCTTGTTTTCGGGGTCGGGCTAGAAACTACCGAGGCAGCGTACGAGAGAAGTGTCTGTATGTGTTCTCCAAGCAAGGATGATACTCCAGACTCGTCACCAGAAGACCGTTATTACAAACCTTATTACATGAAACGAGCTTCGTCACACCTTTCGGTTTCAATAGGATTTGTCTCAACTTGTGTCATAGTGATGCGCATCTGTGCGGTCATTTTTTTGTATCAATCAAGAAAATCGGGAATATTTCGCGTGGAAGGCCGACATTTCTTGCAGTTCGAAATCAGTGAATAAAAATGGGAATATGTTCAGTATTATGTTTTATTTCGGAATCATGTCCGTGACCTTCGTTCAGTATTTTTTTTCGGACGATTGTTGCGGAACGAAATACGACATAATTTTGGTCCCGTATTTCATCTGTTTGCTGCGATGACTGACCAATTCGGGGAGTCGTGTCGTGGCCGGTGTTAAGGGTTGTGTGATTTTGTCCTGCCCGGTTGGGTTTTTATCGGTTGATGTTTAAGTATTTATCAATGCGTTCGAATGATCTTTCTCACTTCTTGCCAAATTTGCTAGACGTGTGGTTATTGTTCATCTCTGATCTTCAGTTCAAATTCTGATATCATTCATTTTTTGAGAACGACAACTCTTTGGGGAGTTGTCGTTGACTCGGGTTGTATTCTGTGAATTTTTTGCACACAAATCTTGAAATGAATTTGATTCAAGGTTTTTCAATTTTGCACATTCGCATGCATGCGTTCTATCATCCTGCAATTTCAAATCGTCAAAAATATTTCCGATGATTACAAAACTCAATTGTTTAGATACACAATGCTTCACCGGAATTTAGGAAGTCGGGGTAATCTATTTTTATTGAAAACAGAAAAGGTTGTGATGGAAAGCACAAAATATCTTTTTCGTTTGATCATTTGTTCCACCTTTTCTTTCAGTATTGGATAATCTTCGTGGGAGCGCATTATTTGCGAGCATCCATATTTTTCTTGTTTTAATGATGGCATTATTTATAAATCATTTTTTCAGTTGGACAACATGACGTCCGGCGTCGTCCAAAAAGAACTTTGCAAGCGTAAATGTCAATACGGCAGCAATGCACCGAGCTCTTTCTGCGGGGAGTCGCGTCAAAGGGATTATTTTCGATTTCGTTCATTTTTTTCTGCACCATCGAACGTAATTGTTGTTTTCCGTTCCATTGTTTCCATCTAAGCATACAGCAAAAATCATATTGGAAAATGTGTATTTTTGATTGGCAGAAAGGACAAGAAAATGTTTTTTAAAAAAAGATATATAATTGCAGAATTGGTCGACTCATTTTGATCCATTCGCACGTCGAAGCAACAAAGATGATGAAATCATCATTCTGTTTCGCAGGATCTTTTGTTAAATGTATATATATATATACAGTGCGCGTCAAAGTATGCCAAAGTTCAATTGGACAAAGTTGAAAGTGTCAAAGCTGAATCAGCAAACCGGCACAGTGAATTGAAAAGTAATTGTTCAAATTAGAGATGTTCATGTGCCATCATTAGGTTGCTTTTGTTTTTGCTCAAAATCTCAAAGCAAAATATAATGTTATGTTTTTTTGATGGGCTGCACACATTAGTATTGATATTTTAATTTTGTTGGTTTGTTCCTCAATATTTTGATTTCGAGTTTTTTTTACGATTTTGTGTAGGGTTTCTTTCTTGTTTGGATTTTAATTTGAATCGTTTTCATTCATTTCAATTTGAAATTAGCATAGAAAAATTAAACATGCCATTTTGGTACATCAGGTATAATTTCCAGGACAATGATTTGTGCGTCAGCGGAGTTGTTCAGTGCGAATTTCTGTGCACTGAGCAGCACAAGGCCCCGGATGGATCATTTTGCCATTCGTTTGATTTTACGCCTCATGAAGACCATTACAAGGGCGGTCGTTGCAAATTATCAGAATATATTGGCAGTGGTACTCAATGAGGGTTGGTCAATTGTTTTTTGGTTGGTATGTATATTTGAAAACAGTCTGTAAGGACGAAGCTAACGCGTGCTAGCAATTTCGATGTTTGGTTTGATGGATGCAAAATTTGATCAAAGATGTATAAAATTAAAAAATCATGCAATTGTACATATTTTTCTATGTTTTGGGATTTAGGGGTAGTAGGTTTTGAAGTTCAGGGTTTGAGAAAACATGCAAATTTTGAAGTAATTCACGAAAAAAATGAAAACATGAGGATACATTGATATTGCATTTTTTTTTCTGGTTCAAGTGTTAGGGTTGAGGGTTCAGCAGTACGTTTTTGGGTTTCAGGGTTTAGAGTTCAGCACCTGGGTTTAATGTTTTTCGGTATGATTTTCATGGTTTATTGTTAGGGTGTATGAGCCCGCTTTCATGGGTTAGGGTAGGGATTAGTGGTTTAAGGCATGAGTTTTTGGTATCCAGAAGTTACGATTTTTGACATTATTTTTCTTTCAAAAATGTACATTTTTCCGAGGAATGCACCGGGGTCTGTGCAATCAGTTTTCGCATGCATTTTTCGCAAAATTTGTCAAATTATTGATAAAACCTCATTATTTTGTTACAAAATGTTTTTTGTGTAGTTCAGGATGATCAAACATCGTTCCCCGAAAGAACAAATGCTCATAAAATGTTATCATGTGTTCAAAGAACCAACATTTCGCGAAAAAAAGGTTTGCAAACCAGTAAAAATATGCATGTTGTAAACAAATAAATAGTAATATTTTTTGAAATTTTGATGTTCAAATAAAGAGTTCTCGGGTGAAACTGAAAACTTGGTTGCATTCACCCGGCCATGCAGCCGGCAGAGTGCAAACTTCGATTTTTCCAATCCAAAATCCGTTTGTAAATTTTTGTTCAATTTTTTGAAATTTTCATCAAAATGAAAAAAAACACGATAATCTGGCTGGCGTTAGCGAAGCATTCATTAGAAATTTTCAAATACATTGTCACGTATATATTTGAAGTATCTCAGCGTTCAGCACTTCCGTTTGTTCATGAATTAGGTGACCTTGAAGTGGACGAGTCGGTAACTCATTACAATGCCACTGAAGGCAAACCTTGCACACATGCAGGGGATTTTGATCAGAAAGTAGGTACAGCTTACGTGACGAACGCGGTCGAAATAGATTTGCAGTATGTCTTGACACCAGGCGATTCGCAGAGTATCGAGATTTACGCCAATCATTTCGAAGATTACAATTTGACTTCCCACTCTGATCTGGCTGGCCATGCCGAGGCAATTGATACTGGGCTCAGTGGCAATCGTATTATGATCATTGATTGCAAAGGAACGTGCGGAATTTCTCAGCCGTCGACTTCTGTTTCCATCGGCGACAAAAATGCAACCACTAAGTTATGGCAAAACAAGTACGCAACCAACTTTTATTACGATGCTGCTCGCCCAGACAAAAAAAGTACCATTTACAATTAAATTATTTTACATTGTAATAACATGATACCATAATATTTGTGTAGGATAATATATTCGGAATTTTTTTTGTTGCACGAGCAAACAGAAAGTACGCACATATGAAACAGATATTTTCCGCCATTTCTCTTTATTTTCTGCGATCTTCTGCTCTGCATTTCTTCCTTTTTATTTTTTTTTCTTCGTGCGAGTGGATTGTTCTTCAGTTCGTATGTCGATTTGATTTGCCTATGTTTTCTGATCTCACTACTCAGCAAGCCGGTCAGGTTTAATCACAATTTTTGAATTTTAGAGTTGGTGATAGCATTGCACCGTTTGTTTTGAGTTTTCGCACATGTTTAGGTTTTGGGTGTATCCGAAATGATGGGCAATTGTAGGGCCTAGAATGTCTCACAAGCAGAAACAAATACACCTAAACTGTTGTTGCCCAAAATAGTAATAGGTGCACTCGAACAAGGTTGGTTTTTCCATCCAAACAATTGAACACATTTTATTTTGATTTTTTGAAATTAGAAACATCTGACCGCGGTGTCATATATTTGCATTTGAATCGAAAACTCAATGTTGAATTTTTGTCGGTATAAAGCGTATCAAAATGATTATCATTAATCGCCGATCTTTCGAGTGTAAGTCATACAATTCGAGCACTAATATTGATACGTATTTATGTGGTGTTGCATTTTCTGTTTTCTTTTCAATCCGACAATTCTTTTTACATACGGCGGGCCAGGGAGACATCGCATTGTCTGTTGAATGTTCACATTTTTTGATTTTTTATACATTATGAATCAACACGCAAGTGAATAGAAATCCTTGTCGTCAGATGTGTCACCATTTTGGTTGAACCGTCGTCATAATTTGCGTTGGAACAGCAGTCCGTATCGTTTTGAAATATTTTGTTGGATGAATCTGATGCATTTTAATTCTTCGAGTTCGACTCAATTTCAGCATTTTTATTTTCCACCAAGAGAGTCTTACGAACAATTCGAATGAAAAAAATACAAATCTTATAGTTATGCTGTGATATATCATATAAATAATTACTTTTGATTTTCGTGTTTATCTTTTTCAGATGATATTACCTATGACGGCCATGCGGCTCAAGCAGGACAGAAATTTAAGCAACCTTTGGAAGCCACCAAACACGAATCGAAACGTTGTCAAGCAAAAGATGCGTTTCTTGATGTGTCGGACATCTCCGACGTTTGGGATAATTCTAAGGTGTTGAATCTCGGTGAAACTTATGCATGCACCAAAGCATGTCAAAACAACGATATGACTTCGACGACGGGATGTATGGGCTTGAGTCAGACAAACACGCCAGAGAACGCATTGTGCGGCTTGGACAACAGCGATTCGGTTCTCGACCTCATCAGCCTAATTCATAAACAAAAAGAGACATCCCTTGTGAGTGCATTTGCAATCAATAAACATTATGGTTATGTATATTTGTATACCGCGGGAGAGTGCGAAGACGATCAAACTTTTGTTCCCAATTCAGAGTGGACAACGTACATCCTCAAAGACAATACAGCACGCCGTCCATCAGGGTTGTTTTTTCGGTTAGGAAAAATTTTCGTAATCTTGCAAATGTAATCTATGTCGTCCTGGTTTGATTTCATCGTCAAAGTTTTATTCTTTTTGGTTATGTGCCCGCGCTGTTGTTTTTATTATCTCGAGTTTCAACCGCATTTCGAAATCGTTTCCCATCGGTGTGAAAACAATGGTAAACAAATTGAAATTCAACA
>JACLAD010009759.1_pt1 | contig 32851 bp, 30 predicted proteins | sample 8027901 | NCBI WGS metagenome assembly JACLAD01 (sample SAMN15725071, study PRJNA655200) | protist metagenome | isolation source: fluorescence activated cell sorting (FACS) single amplified genomes of... | place: Spain: Blaines Bay Microbial Observatory, Mediterranean Sea | collected 2016-07-05 | reverse complement strand
ATGGTTGCATCTAGTGGAACAGACAGTCACCGTCCAATGCCTCCTGATGTCCGTATCGGAGCAAACAGAGTTTATGCTCACGATAATACCCAGGATGAAATTCTTGCTGGCCTCAGAAGAGGACATTGTTTTGTAACCAGTGGTCCTGAGATCAGTTTCACAGCTGAAACGGAAGATTCAAAAGCTAGTATGGGAGATTTAGTGAAGCCAGGTCAGCTGAAATTGAAGATGGGTTGGTCTTTGGGGCTAAACGGATTTGATCCCTTTGAGTTAGATGCTGTCCTGATTAAAAATAACGAGACTTTGGGCCGTTGGTCCTGTGGTGATCATTCAGATTCTGAGTTTACAACAATCTCTAAGGAAGCAGATTGGTTTACCCTCGAATTGAGAGATCCGAGAGGGGAACTCCATGCACTCTCAAATCCTATATTTGTTGGTCAGCAGGTTGGTACTTGGCGATAGAGTAGAGGAATCACTGCGTAGCTGCTCTGTAACCTCGCCTCGTTTGATTAACTCTTGAGGAAGAAAACAGTGGAAGAATTTATTCTGTTATCAGGTCAGCAAATTGAGTTCGACATTCACGTTGATCGTAGCACCAAGGCGAGGTCTCCATTCTTTGAGATTCCTGTGCATGTGCCGAAGGGGGTCACTCGGATTGATGTCAACTTTCAATACGAAAAGTCTGACGATTGTCTGATTGATATTGGTATCTTGGATAGCACTGCCACAGACTTTCCGACTCGAAAAGGCTTTCGGGGTTGGAGTGGTGGGGCACGGGATCATTTCTTCATAGCCCGAGACAGTGCGACTCCTGGATACTATGCGGGTGAGATTCCAGAAGGCAGATGGAAGATACTGCTGGGGCTCTACATCCTCCCTGAGGAAGGAGCAAGCGTCAAATTGGGGATGAAAGCTGATGATTCTGCTCGACAGCTATTCGTTGCTCCGGAACCGGTTCGGGTACGGAGAGACGGCCCAGGATGGTTCCGAGGCGATCTGCACTGCCATACCTATCACAGCGATGCCAAGGGAGCCCCGGAGGTCCTTGCAGAAAACGCTAGATCGGTTGGGCTCGATTTCCTGGCTGTTACAGATCATAACACAACCACGCAGTGGCAGTACTTTGGCCAGCAGAGTACCCCAGATCTAGTCTTTGTCCCAGGTATGGAACTGACCACCTACCGTGGGCATGCCAATGTCTTTGGTCTTTCGGAGTGGATTGATTTTCGGATAGGCGGAATTGAAGACTTGCCAACGTTTCTTGAGGAAGTGAAACGCCAAAATGCGATCTTTTCAGTCAACCATGACAAGGAACCTCTTGTTTGGGACTATGACTATCCCGAAATGGATTGCATGGAGGTCTACCACGGACACTGGCTTACCAGTAATGATGGTGTCTTGAAAACGTATGATCGACTGCTCGCGGAAGGCCGTCAAATTTCACTGATCGGTGGTAGTGATCTGCATCAGCCTGAAGGATTGAGATCGCCAGGGCCCTTTGGTCTAGGCAAGCCCACAACAGTCATTTGGGCTCCCTATCTAGATGCTGGTTCTGTTGTGGGCGCTCTGAAAAATGGATTTGGGTATGTAACAGAATCCCCAATTGGGCCTCATCTGGCCTTCACCGTAAATGATCAACCCATGGGAAGCCACATTAAACGCTCTGAGTTAGGCTCCAATGATCTCGAGGTGAATTTTGAAGTAAGAGGTGCTGAGGGTGATCAACTACGTTTTGTGACAGATGATGGTTGTGTTCAGTCATACAGAATTCCTTCAGATGATTGGCAGGATAGCATGACAATTTCAGTTCGCGGTAAATTTCTTCGTGCAGAAATCGAAGCTAAAAATAGCCGTCAACGACTGATCAATGAACTAGTGGACTGGTACAAAGAGCGTCCTATTTACAACCGATCTCAACAATCCTTGGAAGATCCTCCGAGAATCCTCAGAACGCTGAGCAATCCAGTTTTTTTCAAAGATTTTTGAACGAAGTTTAAAATCAAATTGATTCCTTTGTAACCAAAGAAACCCAGTTGAAACAGCTTTTGGATTAACATCTTTAAGAAAAACAGGTCAGATTCATGAAATTGAAAAGGGCATTTACTGAAGAAATCAACCTTCAATACTTGTTGGATCTTCCAGAGAACTATTCCTCAGAGAAAAATTGGCCTCTCGTGATATTTCTGCATTGTTACGGAGAGCGTGGAGACAATCTTGAGCTCGTTCGAAAGCATGGCCTGCCTAAATTAGCAGGGGAAGGTCAGCAATTCTCTTTTGTTTTGGCAAGCCCACAATGTCCTGCAGAGTTCCATTGGCGCAGCAGTTTCATCATTTCCCTGGTTGAAGAACTTCTGGAGAACTACTCAATTGATCCGAATAGAGTCTACTTAACAGGGCTGAGTATGGGAGGGTATGGGACTTGGCAGGCGGCCTTGGAATATCCAAAGAAGTTCGCTGCAATAGTACCTATCTGCGGAGGAGGATCGCACATAGATTTGCCGTTTGTGGAGCGTTTGAGAAACCTGCCGATATGGGCCTTTCATGACAGCGGGAATGATGTAGTTCCTTACCAGGAATCAGTTCGGATGGTGGAAAAAGTCAACGCTTCAGGCGGTAATGTGAAACTGACGACTTTTCACGAAAAATCTCACGATTCTTGGACCGCCGCCTATTCCAATCCAGAACTTTACGACTGGATGCTGGGTAAGGCTCGAAACCACTAGGCTACTCGATATCCGTAGTACCAAACATTCGGCACAGTTCCGACATTACGGAGAGTATGGATAGCCTGTGCAGGGATAAAAATTTCTTCTCCAACCATTGGTCTGTGCATTTGCCCTTCGACCTCAATTTCTATCTGCCCCTCTGCCAAAATCACTAATTCGTCGGTTGAATGTGAAAAGTCCTGCCAGACTCTTCCCGGTGGATCTCTAAAGATCCCGAAGCTGAAACCTCGGGATTACCATTGCTGACGTATTTTCTTTGCGTCCATTTGAACTGCTTCAATTAGTTTTAGATGATTTGAAGTGACCTTCCAAAAGCAAGTAGTCCGTACACTCAAAAAGAAATTCCAGCCAGAGTTGCCTCCATTTTGTCTTGGAAAGATGAGAAAAAACTCTGAGATTTTGTTTCCAGTGAACTCAGACTTTTCATCTGAAGCCAACGCGACTATCTTTGCCTCCAGGTTTCATAATGCTCTAGATCCAAACACTATTGAGGAAGAACCCCTTTATGACATCTGTGAAAGCCGCTGATGGGACAACAGTCCAAAAAATTACTGTTACCAATGGTCCTGCGAGAGCTCAATTGATTAGTTATGGAGCTACCTTGACGGATTTCCGACTGGATGGGATCCCCTATTCTCTGGCCTTGGGTAGTCCTGATCCAGAGAGTTATTTCGGGAAAATGCGATACTTTGGGGCTATTGTGGGACCCATTGCGAATCGAATTGCTCAGGGTAAGGCTCTCCTTGATGGTCAAAGTTTGCAACTGGCAGTCAATGAAAACGGGAATGCCTTACATGGGGGACTGGAGGGAATCTCCCAAAAAAATTGGCAGGTTGAGGAGTTGCAATCGGATCGGGTCACCTTTTCGGTAAAAACCTCGGATGGAGAGAGTGGGATGCCTGGACCGCTTGAAATCAAGGTGAGCTTTTCGATCCAGAATGACGGTGCCCTCAAAATTGAGGTTGTAGCGGAGAGTGAAAAACCAACTTTCTGTAATCCCGCTTTTCATGGGTATTGGTGTCTGAATGACAAGGGCTTATCAGGTCACAAGCTGACGATCCAGGCAGATCACTTCCTGCCAACAAATGAAGCCCTGATTCCAACAGGAGAGATTCAGCCGGTCGCTGATACTCCCTATGATCTCAGGCAACCAATGGCTTTACCCGCGGAAATCAGCCTAGATACCAACTTCTGTTTGAATGGGAGTGGACTGCGGGAGGTGGCCAGATTAGAAACAGAAGAGCTCGCAATGATTGTCGAAACAGACGCCCCAGGATTGCAGGTGTATGACGCAGCTCGGCTGGATACATCCCCTGTTCTGGGTCATTTGGGGAAGCCTTATCGTGGGCATGCAGGCATTGCGATGGAACCACAATTCTGGCCTGATGCTCCAAATCAACCAAATTTTCCATCCATTACTTTGCGTCCGGGGGAGTGTTTCAGTCAAACCTCGTTCTTCGGCTTCCTCCGGAAATAAATCGAAGGGTTAGGAAATCAAGCACTAGCTTCTGGAATTTTCGCAAAGCGAAGGTCTGTCACTTCTTCCACACGAACAGGGAGTCCTTCCTTTGTGGAGCAAATTGCCGCCATTGTGGTTTGCACATCTCGTTTTCCGTCTTCTCCGGTGTAGCTCGGTTTACGGCCATGGATGAGCGCATCAATGAACTCATTGATCTGGTTTTGATGCGCTTTGCTGTAATACGAAACCTCAGACTGCCAGATATCGTCACCGCCCTCATCAAATCGAAAAGTTCGAGTTTCTTTATCCTTGCGGTGAAGAACCAGATGTGTGCTCTCCCCCATCCATTGCAGTCCTCGGCCTCCTTCACCCAGCACTTCAATCATTCCCTGGTCACCAATGATGCTCAAACTGAAGCCATACATCGGGTCAAACTTCCCATTGAGTGTTTCAGCTCGCATCCAGACCCCTTGACAAGCAGGATCGTCGTAGGTCCAGGTGATGATTGGGATGTCCCCTGAGTCCTCTGGACGGTAAACGTGCGTTTCGCCTTCATCGACTTGGTAAGCAGTCTTCATCCAGCTGATATCAGATTTCAGCGCATAGACTTCCTTGATTCTTGACCCCATTAGGTATTCCGCGGTGGCAAAGAAATGAACACAATGATCAAACATCCAAGGGAAGCCCGCACCCCCAGCCTTTTTGGAGTCCATCCGCCATCCACGATGATCATCAGTCACTGGGCGGCCGTTCTCCAGTACTCCCGGACGTTCGACCCACGATCCAAATCGTTGACGAATCTGCTGAGGCTTACCGATTTCACCAGCATCAATTAAAGTTTGGGCCTGTTTGAGCGAGGTCATGAAGATATAGGATTCACCAACCATCAGCGTGATACCCTAGGTTTGAGCGGCCTCACAAACCTCCTGCCCTTCAGTTAACGTCAAACAAAATGGCTTTTCACAGAGAATATTTTTTCTTGCCATGGCCGCCGCCAGTGCCATTGGAGAGTGCAAAATCGTGGGAGTGGTGATGTCTATGGTATTGATCTCTGGATCCTGTAGCATCTGCTCATAAGAGGTGTAGGTTTTGGGAATACCATACTTATTCGCGATCTCTTTTAAACGAGCTGCGTCAAGATCACAGACAGCCATGACCTCTGTATCCGGATGGGCTGAATAAGCCTTGAGATGACTCTAACAGACCATACCTGGGCCAACGAGCCCTACACTCACTTTTTCAACTTTCATATTTTGACCATGATTCCAGATGTCATTATAGGAACATGGATGCAATTGCCTCCATGGATCGCTTCTTATACTATCGGTTTTTCGAATAATCGACACGTCTGGTAAAAGGATACTCAAATGTCTGAAATTTCAAAGGGACTCGCTAACGGGTTAACCAATTATGGGGATCCAGAGTTTGCTAAATATCTGCGACGCTCGTTTGCGAAATCCATGGGCTACACCAATGAATCTCTGGATAAGCCGATTGTCGGTATCAGTTACACTGAAAGCGGTTTCAACAACTGCCACCGGCATTTCCCTGAGATGCTTGAAGCGGTAAAAAGAGGAGTACTGGCCTCAGGCGCTTTGCCGATGCCATTTCCGATGATCTCCTTGGGGGAGGTTTTCTTGAGTCCAACCTCGATGGTCTACCGCAATCTGATGGCGATGGCTGTGGAGGAGATGATCTGGGCCCAGCCAATGGATGCCGTTGTCTTGATGGGAGGTTGTGACAAAACAGTACCAGCCTTGTTGATGGGAGCAGTCTCAGCTGGAAAACCTGCCGTGATGTTGGTAGCTGGGCCAATGATGACAGGTCGCTACAAGGGAGAGCGTCTGGGTGCCTGTACGGATTGCCGACGCTTTTGGGCTCAATATCGTGCAGGGAGCGTCTCTAAGCAGGAAATCGATCAGATTGAGGGAAATCTTGCGGTTACTTCAGGGACTTGTGCGGTGATGGGTACAGCCTCCAGTATGGCAGTGATCGCAGAAACACTGGGTGTGATGCTTCCAAATACTGCATCGATTCCTGCTGTTCATGCAGACAGATTGCGAGCTTCTGAACAAACTGGGGCCTTGGCAGCTAAAATGGCCATCCAAGGGGGGCCCAAGCTGGATCAACTGATCACTAAGGAATCGGTGGAAAATGCGCTCCGGGTCTTGCTGAGTGTTTCAGGTTCGACCAATGCCATTATTCACCTCACCGCAATTGCTGGAAGAACAGGAGTGGAGGTTGACCTGAAGCGATTCAATGAACTCTCAGATGAAACCCCGGTATTGGTGGATCTCAAACCTGTGGGGACTGGCTACATGGAAGATTTTCATGCAGCTGGAGGATTGTATGGAGTTTTACGTGAGCTGGCTCCGCACTTGAACCTCCAAACGCTTGATGTGACAGGGCAAAGCTTGGAGCAGCGACTCAAGGAACAGGCTGAAACAACGGATCTAAGCGTGATTCGGAATACTCAGAATCCAGTAGATGCCCAAGGTGGCTTGATTGCTCTGCATGGGACCTTGGCACCCGAAGGTGCAATTCTGAAACGTGCTGCGGCCACTCCTTCTTTATTGGAACACGAGGGCAGAGCGGTTGTTTTTTCTTCTCTGGAAGACTTCGCAGCCCGAATCGATTCACCCGATCTCGATGTGAATGCGGACGATATTCTGGTTTTACAGAATGCTGGACCTCGCAGTCCCTCAGGGATGCCTGAGGCGGGTTATTTGCCGATTCCCAAGAAGTTAGCAAAAGTGGGGGTCAAAGACATGGTTCGTATTTCAGATGCACGCATGTCGGGAACAGCATTTGGCACGATTGTGTTGCATGTGACTCCTGAAGCGGACCTTGGTGGTCCACTGGCGCTTGTCCAAAATGGAGATCGTATCCGTCTCTCGGCTGCGGCCAAAACGATTGACCTTCTGGTCACTCCTGAGGAATTAGAGCGTAGGCGTTCTGCTCTGCTCCCCTCATCGACACCACCCTCACGTGGATATCGAAAGCTCTATCATGATACGATCCTACCAGCTCCTCGAGGATGTGACTTTGATTTCTTGGTGCCAAAGTGAAGAACTTAAGTACAAACTTTAATCAACTCAAATAATGAAATCGCATCGATTGGAATGCATTGTAGCTTTGAAATCTATGATCAAGCGCCCAAAGAAATCAGACTTAGAAATAGGATATGGAAGATAAAGTAATCAAGATTGCTACAATTTACTGCTACTGGCTGATGAGCCTCTACGGTGTTTCAATTGTCATGATTGGGACTCTTGTTCCCGAACTCCTGCAATACTTTGAGGTGTCCCTCAGTGACATTGGATTTTTGATGACAATTCAATGTTTTGGGGGGATGTTAGCTTTGTTTTTAGGGAGTCGTTTTGCTGAGAAAGTGAAAAAGTCATTGATCATTCCAATTGCGTTTGGAGCCTTGGGGCTAGGCCTTTTAATTGTGGGTTACTCGCCATCTTTTATAGTCTTACAATCCGCTTTTTTCATTACGGGTTTTTTCATTCGCATTACAGATATTTTTTTGAATGCTTTTGTGGGCCAAATACACCAGGAAAACAGTGGAATCTATTTAAATCGCCTTCATATGTTTTTCAGTATTGGTGCGTTTACCGGTCCATTCTATTCTGGGATGCTGATCAAACTAGATTTTCATTGGCAACAAATCTATTCAATCATTGGAATTCTTTTCGTTGTATCTGCATTGCTGGGATGCTGGTTCATTTTGCCCATTGGGAAGATGCATCAGACACAGTCGCCAATGAACAGAGCTCCCTTAAATTTCTTAGAAATAATCCAAGATCCCAAGATTTGGCTTCTTGGTGCTACTCTCTTGTTCTACTCCTTCCATCAGCTATCCGTCACAGTTTGGTTGCCTTACTACATGGAGGACGCGTTAGGAGCCTCCAAGGAGATGGCGAATCTTGCTATTTCACTATTCTGGTTTGGTATCATTTTGGGGAGGTTTTTCGTTTCCATCATCGTGAAAAACCAGGATCCAGCGAGACTGCTTTCCTTCGGAGCTTTTGTAGGTGCGTTTTTGTTAATGGTTGGTCTTTATTCAAGAGACATATTCTTAACTACAAGTGCATATTTCATAGTTGGTTTGTTGACAGGTGCTGTGATCCCGTTGGCATTTACAATCTGCTATAAAATTTTTCCAGAAGTGATCGCCCTGGCAACTACCTTTTTGTCAATTTTCCTCCTCTCTGGACAAATGGTCGGACCCTGGCTATTTGGTGTCAGCTCAGAGATGTTTTCAATCAACAATGCTATCTTCTTAACAGTGATTACGTTGTTTGGCTGTACGGTCGTTTGGAAGTTGGTGAGCCCTCCAATTGCTAGTATCCCCACCAAGCCTGCCTTGAGATGAAGAACTTCAGGCACTGTGCATGTGATTTGGAAAACCTTCCTAGAATATTCTCATCTCAGCCAATTTCTTATCTAGATCATTAAGTTCCTGATTCTACCTTTAAAGACTCACCTAACTGGCCTGAAAAAAAGGATTACTTCCAACGCTAGCTCACCTCAACTCATGGCTCTCTCTGCATGGAAATCAAGTTGGTATGAATTTTTCAGCAGCATTAGACGATGGTGGTGTTTTACTGAGAGAGTACACACTGATTTTGTTGATGATTCATAATTTCAGGAGGGAATATGAGCCCAAATAATGATGGAAGAAATGTTTTTTTATGGATGGTCTTTATGGGATTTATCTTTGTCTCCTTGGTTGTCCTAGAACGAGTGATGGAGGTTCCCCAAATTTGATGAGGATAGGTGTTGGAATGGCTATCTTGCAAAGCTTCGAGCATTAAGTTGATCTACAAAGCTTGACTTTCCTGGGAAAGTACACGCTTTCTTGATCACTGATCTTTGCCATTCTCAAGACCCATTCCTAAGCTTTGGGGACCCCAATATGAACGACGGTAGAAATTTTTTTCTTTGGCTGATTTTTATGGTCCTCATTTTTATCGCACTTGGTCTACTCGAAACCTTTCTTGAAGTTCCAGATATTGGATATCGAGTTGTGCAAGGAGACATGATTTCCTGACAATAGAAGCTTTCATCAAAAAGCGCTCATGAATCTTCTGCCAGGTCCGCTAGTCAATTTGTTTCATAAATTCTAGGAACCCAACATGATGAAAAACTCAGTCGTCAAAATAATGGTTCTTGGAACAGGTCTTTGCCTTTTGGCTATGCCTGTTTTGGGATTTAAAGAGGAAGATCTGGAAAAATTACGGCGGACCAATGAATGTATTCGTTGTGATTTGAGCGGTGCTGATTTGAGATCTGCGAAGCTGAGTCGGGCTAATCTAAGATCATCGAATCTTTCAGGGGCGAATTTGCGAGGAGCTTCCCTGAATGAGGTGAATTTAAGCTTGGCAAATCTGAGTGAAGCAGAGTTGGTTGGCTCAAATCTACGGCGATCTAACCTTCATAAAGCAAATTTAAGTGCATCTGATTTGAGCGCTGCGGACTTGTCTGCGGCAGATTTCCGTGAAGTTGATCTTACAGGAGCAAATCTACGTGGATCAGATTCACGAGCAACTGATTTTTGGAAGGCGAATTTCAAGGAGGCCAACATACGAAGAGCCGACATGCGTGAAGCAAATCTTTTTGGAACGGATTTTAATCTGGCTGACATTCGTGGGGCAAATCTCAACTACGCGGATTTAGAAAATGCGAACTTGGCTGGTGCGGATATGAGAGAAGCACGAATGCTTGATGCTAGATTTTGTAATACCAAAATGCCGAACCAAGAGATGAATCATTCAGGGTGTTGAATTAATCCCTTTCAATGGTGACGTAACAGGTCTGTTGCCACTTCATGAATCAGGATTTCAAATCAATTAATTTGTACCCTTGGCATCAGGCTTTTTACAGAAAAAACCAACCCCAGTTAGTCCCCCAGTTGAATTGATCAATTTCCCCGTCTTAATCTAGAATCCTTACTTGTCAAAGCCAGCAAATGCTGGGTATTCTTGTTCCCTGCTACTACAAAACTTCGGCTTGGTAGGTTCACAGACAAACAGGAAAACAACACAGGTCCCTTGGCAAAGCTTTACTTCTATTACTCCGCAATGAACGCAGGCAAAACCACTACTTTGCTGCAATCGAGTCACAACTATGTTGAAAGAGGGATGAACACCCTTCTACTGAAACCAAAAATTGATGACAGAGAAGGAGAAAAAATCATTCGCTCACGGATTGGACTCGAGGCGGAATCCCATGAATTTGAAAAAAATGACAACCTGTTTCAGGAAATATCCCACCAGCATAAGGATCAACAACTCCACTGTGTGCTAGTGGATGAAGCACAGTTCCTCAGTCGGGATCAGGTAAAGGAATTGGGAGAAGTGGTGGATCGATTGAAGATCCCCGTATTATGTTATGGATTACGCACTGATTTTCTTGGTGAATTGTTTGAGGGAAGCAAGTGTCTGCTGGCCTGGGCCGATGAACTTAGAGAAATCAAGACCGTTTGCTACTGTGGTAAAAAAGCTATCATGACGGTTCGACTGAATGAGGAGGGCAAGCCAGCGCAAGCTGGTGAACAGATTCACATTGGTGGCAATGAAAGCTATGTTTCCATGTGCCGTCGCCATTTTAAATCAAGCTTAGGCTTCAGTGTAAACTGAGGGGAAAAATGTCTGCCGGAATACTCTCGATTTCCATTGGAAGGGTTGTGCCTCTTGTGCTCCCAAATCCGCACAAGGGATCTCAGAAGACAACAAGGTCTGCGATTGTGAAGAGTCCGGTTGCCAGTCTGCAGGAGCCACATTCGATTGTATGTCAAACGATGGGGCTAGAAGGAGACCAGCAAGCGAACCATTCAGAGCACGGAGGCAGGGACAAGGCAGTTTATTGCTATCCTGCAGAACACTATCCTTTTTGGAAAGGTGCCCTGAAGACCACGGAGGATAAGCTGGCGCGGCTTGATCAACATGGGGCTTTTGGAGAGAATCTGACTGTCGAGGGGCTGACCGAAGAGCAGGTCTACATCGGGGATGTCTGGCAGATTGAGGAGTTGCAGCTCGAAATCAAGGCGCCACGGGAACCCTGTTTTAAGTTCAATGCGCTCATGGGCGATCGGTTGGCAGGTAAGAAGGTGTTTGCTGAGGGTCTGAGCGGTTGGTATCTCTCGGTGCTTAGCCCGGGTGTTTTAAGAGCAGGTGATCAGATAAAAGTGATCTCAGGTCCTAGAGAAAAGTCGATTTCGGAAGTTTTCAAAGACTTGGGACGCAAAACGATTTGAAATTATCTACTGCTCCTTTCACATCTTTTCATCTTTGGTCAGCATTGAGTTTGAAAATTCTTGGGTCCAGTCGGCTTCAATAACCAACTCATTGTTGTTTCTTCCACCAATCATAATAAGGCAGCAGTTCTTTTAAAAGAACCGTCTTGTCGGCATCTAGTATCACCTCGGCCTCCAGATTGCTCTCATCGGTTTCCCGCATCAGTTGTCGACAATTCCCACACGGTGAAATCACAAAAGTCTTTCCTCGCTCATCCCTCCAAGTAGCAACCATTTTCTTTATTCGATATTCACCTCCTGTGATCATTGCAGCAATTGCGGCAGTCTCTGCGCAGAAGGTATTGGATCCAGAAGCAGCACACACACCATGATATATCTGATTCTGCTGAGAAAGTAGAACACAGCCGACATCTGCAAAAAGACTGTCTTTGATTCTTCTTGGCTTAATAAGTGATGCTGCTCTTTTGATTAGAATGCTATTTGAAAACTCATTCATTACATTGATTTCTAATTTCTAATTTCTTATTTTGCTTAAAAATTCCTTAAAATTAAATTTTCCGTTTCCTCAATCAGCAAAATAAACTCTTTACTAGAAGGGTTAATCATAAATTTAACCTGAGAAATTACTCAAGTTCTGGAGCCAGTTTAACGAATGTCAATCCCCGCATTAGCTAAAGCTATCTTAATTGAATGCTGAATTGATTCATTTGGGTAGGGCATTGGTTTGCGAGGATAGGAATTAGGACAACCCTGCAGCCTTTGAATATATTTTACACAAGCTGGAAGTAGATCGTGTTCTGTGGCGTTCCAGACTCGAAGCAATTGATTGTGCAATACTAGAGCTTCTTGGTGTTCTGCATTTTTGGACGCATTCCATAATTTTACGCAATGGTGGGGACATGCTGCCAATAAAGCTGCAATCGCTCCTTTGGCACCCAACTGAAAAGATGGGTAAAGTAGTGCATCAACTGCGGTGAATATTAGGTCTTCTGCCTGACTTTGTGCCAATAAGTCCGCTAAAAGTTTCATGTCTCCAGCACTTTGTTTCACCCCAATAACATTTGGTACTTCACGTAAAATTCTGCAGAGTAAACTCGGGGATAAATAAGTCCAAGGCACTACATTATAAATAATGATGGGGAGTTCCGTTCTTTCTGCCAATTCTTGAAAATGACTGACCATTGAGTCATCATCTGGCCGAAAAAGATAGTGTACTGGTGTAACCTGCAATGCATCTGCACCGATAGATTTTGCCAGATTGCCACGTTGAATCGCTTCTTGAGTGCTGTTGACAATGATCCCTGCAATGATTGGCAAATCAGCCCCAGCCTCCTTGAGTGCTATCTCTACTAATTTTACAAATTCTTCACGATCAAGGGTATGCCCTTCACCTGTGCTCCCTCCAACAGCAAGACCATGGCAGCCAGCTTCTCTAAGCCATTTAAATTGTTCTGCACAAGCATCTAAATCTATTTTACCTGAAGCATCAAATGCTGTTGTTGAAGGTGCAATGATTCCTTCTAATTTTTTCATGGTTATCTCCATTTGATAATTCATTAAGATGAAATCAACTATAATTTGAAAAAATAACTTGCAGAGTCAAGTTTGGAAGAAATATAAATTTTATTGTAATGTTCTAAATTTAAAGAAAAATCAAAAAATTAATTCACAAAAAAAGAAATAAAATCAGATAGAATTGAATAACAAATTTATTTTTGGACTTAAAATGCAAGAAACAACAATACATTTGATCGGTAGTGCTCACATTGATCCAGTTTGGTATTGGTCTCGCCAGGCTGGAATGATTGAGGTACTATCAACATGTCGCACCGCCATTGAAATGTTGCATAACTATGACGAGTTTGTCTTTAGTTTAGGTGATGTATGGGTTTACGAAATACTTGAAAAATATTGCCCTGAAGACCTAGACCTAATAAAGGAGCATATATCCAATAAAAGATGGCATGTGCCTGGTGGCTGGTATATTCAACCAGATTGTAATCTTATTAGTGAATCATCTTTTAAGAAGCATATAGAGTTTGGGAAGGCGTGTTTCAGAAGAAAATTTGCAGCTGAGGTTAATGTTGGATTCAATGTTGATAGTTTTGGTCATTGTGCAGCAATTCCAGATATTTTATTGGAAGCTGGCTATGATAGTTATGTAATGATGCGACCAATGCAGCATGAGATGTCACTACCTGGACCTTTATTTAATTGGGAGGGTAACGGAGGAGGAGAGATAATGACATGGAGAATCCCAAGAAGTTATAATGCTGAATCACCAGATGTCCTGCAACAAAATATATTGAGTGCTTTAGAGGCTGCTAACGTTGAGATTCCTCATGTTATGGTCTTTTACGGAATTGGAAATCATGGTGGAGGACCCACACGGAATCTCATCGAATGGATTTTGGAAAATCAAGACTTTGGGAAGGGTATAAAGCTGAGGTTTTCAAGTCCCAGACAATTTTTTGATGCTGTGAAGCCTTGGAAGATGCATCTACCACGTGTGCGAGGTGAATTACAGATGCATGCGATAGGTTGCTATTCAGTAGTTGGAGAAATCAAAAGAAAGCTCCAAGATGCTGAGTTGGCTATTCTGGAAGCTCAAACAGCTGAGAGTCTTTTGGGTGAAATCAATAATTCTGCCGTTTTAAATAATCGCTTTGAAAAGAGTTGGAAACGCATTTTGTTCAATCAGTTCCATGATATCCTTGGAGGTACCTCAGTCCGAGAAGCTTGCGAAGAAACAATCAACGAACTCTCAGGTGTAATTGTAGACGGAGAAGAAGCTATCTCGACAATTTGTCTACAAAATCTTGTAGATTTAGAACCCCACCCACTGCAACGTTTAAAAGTTTTTCGATTTGGAAACTATGATTATAACTCACTAGTTCATCATGAGCCTTGGTTGCATCCCAAAGGGTTTGACCAATTTTTTCAAGGAACCCTTCTTGATGCATTTGATTCATCTATTGATTATCAACTAGTTCAACAGTCAGCAGTTAAGGGTTCACCAAGGGCTTTAATTTTTGAAACATCAATCAAAACTGGTCAACATCCGGAGTTTTACTTAGACCATAATCGTGAACCAAAAGCAGTGAGGACTGATCTGCGCTGTAAAAAAAGAGAGATTTCTAATTCAATTTTAAAGTCTAATGTTGGGACAAAAGGTAATTTATTTAATCTGAATAGAAAAGCCTCAGAAGATGAAAATTCTGAATGGGTTCAAATGCATGTTCTTGCAGATGAGTCTGATACTTGGAGTCATGGAAAAAGCTCTTTTGATAGTTCTCCAGAAGGTGTTTTTGAAATTCAAAAAATTGAAACTGAAGAAGCAGGGCCATTGCGATCAATTGTTCGTCTTGATACCCGATATGCAAGTAGCCGCAGTAGTGTAAGGCAGATATTCTATCGAGAAAAGCCTTACGTGGACTTCCTAGTTGACTTGTACAATCTAGAGCAATTCAAACTAATTAAACTAATCATTCCAGTACCAAAGAGCCAATTTAGATATGACAGAATCGCAAGAAGTTACTTAGAAAGACCTCAAAACCAATTAGAATTTCCATTTATGAAATGGTCTTGGTTTCCAAATTCTCAAAAGAGTTCATTCACTAATGGGATGGGGATAATCTCACCAAACTGTTTCAGTTGTTCGGGTGTAGATGGTTTTTTTAATTTAACCTTATTGAGATCTCCAACATTTGCGTGGCATGATCCTGCAAAAATTAGTGATATCAATCGTTTTTATAATACTGATCAAGGTTTTAGCAGTTATTCAATTAGAATTTGTATTGATGTAAAAATAGATGAGATGGATCAGTACACCGATGAAATACTTTTCAAACCGCGTTGTTTTGACTGGACCAAAGGAATGACTACATTTTTCAAAGTAGAGTAGTAAATTAAATATTTAAATCTTTGAAAAAAGATAAACTTTTGATCGATAATTCAAAAACTACAATCGTTTTTATTCTTATTGTGTGCCAATTTAATTGGAGAATATTAAATAATAATCATCTTTAATTAATTATGAAACTAAATCGTACAGTAATCGATAATAAATATTTTTATGGTCATCGTACGACACACCATATTCTTCGAGAAATAACTCTTCCCAGCCGTTTCCTAGGTTCCAATTAAGGCTCCAGGTTGCCACTGCCAAGTCACACCAAACGTCTGCGACACCAAGCTCACCTAAGTCGACAAAACCTTGTAAACAATTGTTCTGAAATAAAATATTGGGAACACAATAGTCTCCATGGCAGACGACATCCTTGGTTGAAGAAGGTTGTTGTACCTGCAAGAAGTTCAGCGCTTCGTCAAGGCTGAGATGTTGAAACTCAGGATGAAAATGCTTTTCTGGTTGAATTAATCCCAGTTGAGCTCTCTTGGTGACATGCTCCAGTGCAGGCTCTATTCGGAAATCAAAGGGACAGTTGGAGACGGGGGCGTGGTCGTGAAAATAGCGTAAGGCCTTCGCCAGAAGGGAAACCAATAGCTCTGGGTTAGCTTTTAGATCGGGTTCTGTGCCGGTTGTTCCCGCGATTCCGTCACTCAGTAACCACGCTGGATCAGCATCCAGATCAAAATCAATGATCTTGGGAACTGGTAAAAAAGCTTTAGCCCATTGCAGACGTTCCAATTCATCTGCAATCGAAGGATAAGCATACCTTTGAACCATTTTCAAATATCTCGTCGTACCGTTGGGGTGGCTTAGTCGATAAGTGCAAGCATGATCAAAAGGAGCCCAAGCTACCGTAGCGGTCCAATTTTGCAGAGAGCTTTCTAAGCTCTCTGGGATAGGAAAAGATGGGCTGAATGTGGATTGGTGTTGCATTGCGTCATGAAGAGATCAATATAGTGTTTTGTTGCAAAATTTCATATTTGCGTAGCTCTAAGATTTTTCGGAAGCCTCCTCTCCAATGAGTACCTTCACGATAATTCCCACAGACCTTCCTTGAACGTTTTTTCAGTGGCTAAATGGAAATAAAGACAGAACTAGTGCTGGATTCCAGCCAGCATGAGATGGATCGTAATAACCGAATGCTGCTTTTAGTTAATGCGGGTCTCTTCATAGTAATCGGCTCCATCATCAGTCGCTTGCATGTGCTGCAGGCCTGGATGGGTGTTAACTACGAAGAGTTTGCTTGGGTTCTATTCTGTTTCAGCTGCGGTTCCATTTTGAGTAACCTAATCGTCGGCCGTCTGATTCCATTGTTTGGCGTGAAGAGGATGCTGATGCTCACGATGATTTGCATCATTGTTGCCCTGATTAGTTTTTTGGAAAAGCCAGCTTATACTACCTTGCTTGGCCTTTGGATGCTGCTTAGTTTTGGCTTTGGAGGCAGCATGGTCGTGGTGATGTCCCAGGCAGGCATTGTTCAAGCCCAGCAAGGCAAATCCTGGATGTCATTCTTTCAGGGGGTTAGTGGGATCGGGGTGATTGGAGGAATGGGAGTCGGCTTGCTCTCCAATTCCATGTTGTTCCCAATTGACAGCCATTTCCCTCTCGTGGGGTTGGCAATGCTCACACTCCTAGTGATCACGATCTTCGGATACATTCCCTATGAAACGGAGCAGGACCAAGAGGGAGCCAAGTTTAAGTTATCCACTCCTTTGATTTTACTCGCCTGCACCAACTTCGCTGTAATTCTGGCGATCAGCCAATTTCTCTCCTGGTCAGGTGTGATGCTTCGGGATGAATTTCAGTTTTCTGATGATCTGGCAACTCTTGGTTCTTTTGGCTTTATCCTCACTGAAACAGGGATCCGCTTCTACGGAGATATCTTGAGCAAACGTTTTGGGAAGATCCCTTTGCTGATTAATACTGGCTTGCTCACCTGTCTCTTTCTGTTCTCCATTTACCTAATTCAGCATCCAGTCTGGGCCTTGATCGGTTTTGTCTGTGTCGGCCTGGTGTCTGGAATCATTCAGCCGATTGTTTTTGGGCTTTCTGCAGAACAAAAAGGCAGCATGGCTCGAAACATGGCCTTTATTCTCTTGTTCCAGTCAATCGCTTTTTTAGCTGGGCCGATGATTACTGGCTCGATTGCTCAAAATGTGGGCCTCTTTGAAATCTATCTTTTCTGTAGTTGTGTTAGCGCATTGATTGTGCTGCTTGGGGTTTCCTTGGGTCGATTACAAAAGGTTCAAATCCCTATGCCTTAATTGACTTACGAGTGTGTGAATTAAGGACTGATACTTGGCTGAGGAATCTTAATGACGATCATCAGTAAAGTGCCAACCAACATGATTCCTGCCAAGCTCATAAAGGCCCAAGGAATGGAGTACTCTGCCACCAAAGCAATTCCCCACATTCCACCGGCTACATACAGTCGAGAACCAAGATTCATGATCGACAAAACCGTTGCGTGCCGATGCACAGGAAAAAGTTTTAAAGTTTGATCCGCTAGCAATACTTGCTGCACCCCCACCACGGAACGGATCCAGAGAAAAAAGAAAGCCACCATCCAGGCGTCGGCACTCCAACTAAGCAGAGCATAGCCAACTCCCAGAAACATGCAGGTGCCCGCCAGAATTCGAGCGATTCCGAAGCGATTTTGTAATACATGAACCTGCTTTAGGACTAGCCCTTCGATGGCCATTCCAGCGGCTGTCAAGAGGCCAAGCAAGGCCACTTCACCTCCCCGCTCTTCAAAAAAGGGCTGAATCATGATCAGCAGCGAGTCAGCAAACGGCTGCGTTGCACAAAATAGCAAGATCATCACAATCAGAGTTCCTGAGAGTGATGAGATTTCAGAGAATCCAATTCGATCAAGCCAAGTAAAGTTTGAAGCTCTCTTTTGAGTTTCCTCACCCTCCTCAAAATGAATACTCTCCATACAAGGCAAGGAGATCATTCCTAGCAGCGCCAGACCTACACAGAAGACGGTCAAGGCAATCAGGTATAAAAACTTTCAGGCCCCCAGATCCCCACGATTAGTGTCCCTCCAAGAAAGGCAATGAAATTTGCTGTGGATTTGGCAAAACCAAAATAGCCAAGTGCTTCACTGTAGCGTTCAGACTGTTTTTGTCGGTCTAGCAATTCATGGAGATACGCTTCGAGACAGCCAGAATGTAATGCCCAGTGAATCCCTCCGATGAGGGAAGCCAAAGCGAAGTGAAAGAACTGGGTGCCTTGTAGGAAAATGATTTCTCCAAGCAATTGTAGCAGCAGACCGATGACCAGTATCTTTTTCTTGGAAAGATGGTCCGCTAACAATCCACCTGGAATTTTAAACAAGAGGTTGCTGAGTAGCAGCAGAATCGAAAGTTCAGAAATCTGAACGAGGTTGAGTCCCTTGTCTTGAAGATAAAGAACGTAGAAAGGCAGATAGAAGTAGAGATTACTGAAAAGCAGGAGCAAGGCTAGACGGGCTGGGGCAGAGAAACCAAAGGGCAGAAGATATTGATGGATTTGACTTAGGATTCCGGTTTTACCCATAAAATCACGTAATCCCCATGTGAAATATAACTGAACCAGTCAACCGTACAGATCAAGGAGCGAGAGTCATCCTTTACTCTGATTTGGAAGGTTGCAATCGTGTTGTCTCCTTCTGCTTTGACCACAGTTTTTTCCACTGTTCCGATGGGTTTTATATAGCTAACACAGGTTTGAACTGCACCATCAACGATCGGCTCGTCAATGCCCTTTGTCATCCAGTAGGTGACAACGGCTAGGGCGAAGAGAAAAAGGCCCAGGAAGGAGATGCGGGTGACAGACACTTGATGTAGGTGCAGTGTAGGAGAGATTAAGAATTAGTCTCGTTTGAAGTTCAATTCCAGGCGAACTCCGTTAGGGTCATGGATGAAGATCTGGCGAACAGGGGAGCTAGGCACATCCATCAGTTTAAAGGTGACAGACTTTTGTTCCAGCCTCTCTTTCATTTCGTCGTAACCCTTTGCAATCCAAGCAACGTGATCAATTGCACCTGTTGGGCCTGGTTTCGAATCCGTTTCTACAAGATGGATTACTGGATGGCCACCTGCGTAAAGCCAGGCTCCCGGAAAATCAAATGGGGGGCGATCGCCATTCTCAAATCCTAGGACATCCTCATAAAAATGGATGGTTTCCTCCAGTTCTGAGGTTTCTATATTCACATGGTCCAGTCCAGAGATCATTCCAACTCCATTATCAAAAAGGTTTTATAGAATTAGTACTTAGTGGCTGGTGACCAATTCACCAAGGCTGTGCTCCCAGCAGTCGCTTGCCAAGTTCTGTCAGTTCTGCTTTTGGGCCAAAGTCAGACTCATTTCGGGATCCAGCCGTACCACTGATTTTATTACCTGATTTTTCAGGTCGAATTTGGTTGGCAAAGGATTCCAGGCGGATTTCTAATAGCTCAGTATGCTCTGGCTCTGCTGGACACATCGAGAGATACTGGGCAAACCTTGGAACTGTAGAACGATTAGGGCTGGTTCCATGGGCCATTCGGGTATCCCAGATCAAAAGGTCGCCAGCTTTGCTTGGGACATTGATCACTTCGAAATCAACTTTTTCCTCCAACATTCTGGAACGTCCTTTTGGCTGTTCCTCCAACCAACTCTCCAACTGCTTGAAAAGATCCGGAATAATCTGGAGCCCTCCCTTACCAGTGTCATTGTCATTTAAACTCAGCACACCCTGAATGTTGCGTGTAGCGAGTAATTGATCCAACTCAACATCCCAATGCAGAAAGCCACCAAAATCCCAGCCATTCTGATTGGGAAGGTTCATATTCACTCGATCAATGGTCACCCATAGTTTTTCGGTACCCCAAAGATCGCAAAACACATCATAGACCTTGGGAAACTGACGATTATTCCAGATCGCCTGATGATGGTACAACTCGGTCATTCCTGCAATGCTTTTTGGAGTCGGATCCTCTGCAGATCTGGGTGTAATACTGTACCACGAATCCGGGTTGTCCCGCTCAACTCCCAGAAAATCACAGGTCACCTCGATCAATTCCTCGCATTGCTCTTTAGGGACTAAATCCCGGATGACTAAATAGCCGTTTTCTTGCCAGAATTTCCAATCATCCCAACTAAGTACTCGAAAAGTATGGTCTGGCGAATATTCTGGAAAGACTCGTGGAGATTCGTACCGTGTTCCGGCACTGTAACGAATTTCAGGCGTCATGCTTGGTTCCTAGAGTTATCCAACTGCAAAGGTTTCTTCTTTAGAGGTCGGCTTGGGACAATTTAGGTAAAAGAGTTCATCTAGATATTCTCAAAGCCCAAAAAATCCGCACTGTATCTTATTGTTTGTTACAGTTCACAGGTTTACTTTTAAAAGTGATTTTGGATTCATTTACACATCAAGTTTGGGGGACTTATAAATGATAGCATCAAATTTAGGAGAGATCTTCTACCAGGAGAGAGAACCGAGGAGGCGTTGACCAAGTTCTGTTAGTGTTGGCTTTGGACCAAAGCATGCTTCTATGTTTGAGCCAGGCATACCACATTTTCTTGGCCCTATGCGGTTGTCAAATGATTCGAGTCTAATCTCTAGCAATTCCCCATCTTCTGGTTCAGCAGGGCACATTGAAATATACTGGGCAAATCTTGGCTGGTTTGAACTATTAGGGCTTGTACCATGAGCCATTCTACTGTCCCAAATCACCAAATCTCCAGCTTTGCTTAAAACGTTAACAACATCAAATTCCAACTTTTCTCTAATAATTCTTGATCGATCCTTCGATTGGCACTTAAGCCAATCGTCCAACTGTTTATAGAGATCTGGGACAATTTGAAGCCCCCCCATATCAATATCATTGTCGTTCAAACTAAGTACACCTTGGATATTGCGAACATGATCTCTATTGGCAAGGTCAATGTCCCAATGTAAGAAGCCATCGTTTTGCCACCCATCTCGATTGGGAAGATTCATATTTACTCTATCAATCGTTACCCAGAGTTCTTCGGTACCCCATAAATCTACGAATGCATCATATAGTCTAGGATATTGTCGGTTGTTCCACATTGCCTGATGGTGATACAACTCTGTCATCCCCTGAAGACTTTTTAGAGTGAGGTTTTTTTCTGACCTCGGTGACATCAAATACCAGGATTCTGGTTGTTCTTTTTTAACCCCGAGGAACTCACATATAACATCAATTAAATCTTTACATTGTTGCTTGGGAATCAGATTCGGAATTACCAAATAGCCGTTCTCTTGCCAGCATTGCCATTCAGCCCAACTTAAAACTCGAAAATTCTTGTCATCAACATATTCAGGAAAAGTGCGGGGTGTCTCGTAACAAGTCCCTGCATTGTAGCGACGTTCTCTAGCCATTGTACTCAAAATCTTTCAACCGACAGCAAATGTTTCTTCAAATTTGATAGGCTTTGGACCGTTCGTGGAAAATAACTCTTCTCCAGATTCACGAGTCCTTGTTCCACTTACAAGAAGTCCTGGACGACCCACACTTTGCCCTTCTGTTTGCTTATTTTCAGGATTTCGGTAACCAACACGTACGAGCTTACGAGCTGATGCTGTCGTATTGATGTATGAGCCATGAATTGTATTTATGTTGAAAAGTACGACATCTCCCTTTTTCGCAGGAACAGGAACCGTATCTACCAATGAAAAATCATTTGTTGGAAGATGGGGAGTACAGGGTTTCCCATCAGGGAAATTTACAATGTGTGCGAGAGGACCTTGCTTGTGCGAACCCTCTAAAAATCTTATTTCTCCATTTTCATGACGTGTATCATCTAGGTGAATCAGCGCATCAATGAAACGCTCATCTTTGTGTTTGTAAAAAGCCCAGTCTTGGTGCATTGGGAAAGGATGGCCTGTCTGGGGAGGCTTGATGTGCATAGTACTGTGATGCAACTCTACATCTGGTCCAATTAATTCTGCAATCACTGATACCAACTTAGGCTTCAGGACAGCCTGCAGCCAGTTGCTTGAATAATATTGCAGGTCATGCATTGCAATTAATTTACTTCGGCTATCTGTAGAAGCATCCATGTAAGTTTTTCGCCATGGACCACTCCAACCCGGAGTATTTTCAGCCCAAGTATCCATCATCCAAATTAGATCTGAGGTTAAGTTTTTTACTTCCTCAGTAGAGAAAACATCGGTTAAGTGAAGATAACCTTTCTCCCAGAAAAAATTGTTGTGATCCATTATTCTCACTCCAGTCAAATTATTAGGTGCCGAAAAAATTGCTTGTGGGTACCGAAAAAACTCCATCTGACTACTTATTAGAGTAAGACTTCTTTTCCGGTTTTCTCACTCAAGTAAACTGCATTCAAAATTTTCATTACTTGGAGGGAATGTTCAGCTGGTACTGGAACAGGCTGATCTTTGATGATTGCCTCGGAGAATTCGATGCATTCTTGTGCATGGGGTTCTACACTTTTCGGGAGTGGTTTCAGTATACTATTTGAGTGTGATTTGGAGTTGGGGTCTGAAGTGAGTTTTTGAAGGCTGGGCCAATGTAATCCACCTTTTTTACCATATAGCCAAACTTGCATGTCTTCGAATTCACCTGCTTCATGATGGAGCATCCAAGATACCTCAAGCATGAGCACAGCACCGTTTTCGAAACGAATAAAAGCTGCAGCCAATTCCTCAACATCCATGACATCATGGTTATAGACTCCCATTTTGCTGAATGCACTATGGTCTTTAGCCAGTTCTGTCCTGGCTACACCAGTAACTGATTTTGGCTCTGGGTTGCCCATAAACCAGAGAGTTAGATCAAGAACATGAACGCCAATATCTATGCAAGCCCCTCCGCCGGAATGCTTACTCATTAAAAAACCGTCTCGGACTGGCAGAGCATTTCTACGCAGCATCCATGATCTAGCGTGGTAGATGTGTCCTATAGATTGGGCCTGCTCCTTGATAAGTTTAGAACCATCTCTAAATCGAAAATGCTGAGCACACATCAGCTTTTTCCCACTGCGATCTCTTGCTTCAATCATTTTTTCTATTTCAGGAGCAGTTGGGGCAAGTGGTTTTTCACAAATAACATGTTTACCTGCGTTGAGAGCCGCAACTGTTAAATCACAGTGATAAGAGTTTGGGGTACATACGTCCACGATATCAATTTCAGCATCATTGATTAGATCAACAGGGTCTTGATAAAGTTTTGGAATTTCATGATCTTTGCCCCATTTTTCCAGTGTGGGACCATGAATATCTGCAGAGGCAACAACTTGAGTGTAAGGACTCTGTTTCCAGCCTGGCATGTGCGTCCGGGCTATCCCTCCAACCCCGATGACACCAACCCGTAAATCATTCATAATGCCTCCTTTTGCTTAAGAGTATGGTTCAACATTGACCCATTTGCGAGTCGCAGCAGCTTCATAAATGGCTTCCATAACTGTACTTCGATAAGCGGCTTCTTTAGGAGTTACTAAATTAGTTTTCTCACCACTATTGACAGAATCTAGAAACAAATCAAAAGCATGTGGGAGACTATCAGGCACATCTTTGAAAGGTGTGCTAGCGTTTGCATCTTTGATATCGTCACTGACCAAGTACAAATCATCTTTAATGACATAGGCATAAGCTTTCGTTCCACTCACTTCAGCAGTCAATGGCATTGCAAGGTCGACCCAACCAGCTGCAATACTTGCAACAACACCACTCTTGAATTTCAGCAGAGCTTCACCACTCTCATCACAATTAGGATATCTTCCAACCGGGCTTGAAAAAGTAGCAGCTACTGCTTCTAAATCGTTCATAAACCAAAGCAGTATATCAAGAACGTGTGTTCCTAAATCACCGAAGGCACCAACCCCAGCTTGTTCCATGTCTGTCATCCAAAGCCATCCCTCGAAACCTTCCTTTAAATTTTTAGCATGATAATTGTTGAGTCGAATTCTGCTTATTGATCCGAAAGAATTTGAATCAATAAGTTGTTTAATTTTCCTGTAGGCTGATCTACTACGATTGAAATAGCCCGTTTGGAACAATACACCAGATTCAGTCAATGCTTTTTCCATCCTCTCAGAGTCAGCTTTACCCATACCTAACGGTTTTTCAACAAAACAGTGTTTGCCTGCCTGAGCCACTTTTTCCAGGATTTGTTCGTGCCGATTTGTTTCAGCACAAACAATTACAGCGTCCAAGGCATCTAGTTTAAGAAGTTCATCAACCGAAGAACAAATTTGACAACCAAGCTTTTGTGCATTTAGATTTGCTCTCTCCGAGTCATGGTCCCACACACCTACGACATTGAAATCCTTTCTGGTCAGTAATCTTCGTACGAAATCAGGGGTGTGTATGTGTGCAGCACCCAGTAATGCTATTTTTTTCACTACTCTCCTTCAAAAGACAGTTATTGATTAATTGAAGCAACTAGTTTGTGCATTCCTGACCAGTCCGCCCACATGTCACAAATGCCATCTTTTGATCGCTCCCAAGGATTGCTATCTGATCCCAAATCAAGCCATTCCCCTAACAGTCCCCTATCAGGATGATCTGTATAACCATCTGAGACAATATTGGGCTGCCTTGTTTTGTTTCTGATTCGAAATATTACCGTTTTTCTTGACTCATGGCCTTTTTCGTTCCTTGTACCAGTATGAGGTAAATGAAAGGTGCTGATGCAAGCATCTCCTGGTTCCATCAATATTGGTGTTGGCTTTGGCCACTGCCTCCCGTCTGGTGTTTTTTCTGAAGAGCTATCCAAAAAATAAGCTTGGACAGCATCAGGAAGATACTTTATTCCGCATCTGTTGGGGGCATGATAATCAAGCCTTGGCCAATCGGGACCCTCTGGCCCAATCTGACCAGTTTGGTCTCTCTGCCAACGGAAAAATTCCTCTGTTTTATGATGCGCTCCTGGTAAAACCGCAGTTTGGCCCCAACCCTCCTCTGTCTGGGGAGAAAGACAAACACAAATAAGAGCTGTAAAGCTACCCAGGCTAAGTGTTTTCTCTGGATCTTGGAACAGAGGAACCAAATTATGGCCGATTACCTCAGCACTGTGGCCGAGATCTCCTTTTGGTCCAGAACGTATGTATTTTTCGTAAATTTGTTTGTAACTGCCCGTTTGAGTATTCTGTGGGACATTAATCGAACACAAACCGTCCATATGAAGAAATGAACCAAAGTAAGGAGTGTCTTCGTCTCTGTAACCTATGTTATTGATTTTACTGCTTGGGTCGGTTTGTTCCTTGACAGCTACATGACAGGAGGTGGGTGGATCGAAAGGGCCTATGACTTCATCAAGGATTGATTTGAGATGAGATCTGTTTATCAGATCGGTCATTCTTTGATCATAGCCCAAACGCTTGTCAAAATCATGATCGTGCGTTTTTAATGCGTCTAGTGCTCCTGAGAGGATTTTGTGAGGAATAACATTTTTCAGAATTACGTATCCATCTCTGTGTAAGGATTGTTTTTCCTCAAAACTAAGAATTCTTTCGTATTCCATGTTCCCTCCCTGTATTTTGATAAGAACGAATGAAACCAGAAGAAGCTGGCTAAGAGAGACTGATTTATGTTCTTGGTATCTGCTTAATCATATAGGTGACATGAAACATTGTGTTGTGAACCCACTGCTAGAGGCTTAAGAATCGGTGCTTTTGAAACGCACATATCTGTCTTTTGGGGACAACGACCTATATAGCGACAACCAATTGCATCACTAAATCGGGTCTCTTCCTCATCCGGAACATCTATCTGCTCTCCCCAGTTTTCATCTGGGTCCGGGGCAGGGACTGAGTCAATTAATAATTGAACGTAAGGATGTTTGGGCTGATCAATAACAGCCACGGTATCCCCTGATTCAACTACATTTCCCTGGTATAAAATAAAAATCCGGTCACCAATCTGGTAGGCGGTGCTTAAATCGTGTGTGATGTAAAGGAAGGAAATCCCTTGTTGATCTCGCATTTTGAGCATTACATCTAGAATAGCTGCTCTAAGTGAAGCATCAACCATCGAAACTGGTTCGTCCGCGACAATAATGCGAGGTTTAATCATATAGGCTCGAGCCATCATCATTCTTTGACGCTGACCTCCGCTAAGTTGATGAGGATACTTCTCCAAAACCTCTTCTCCTCTCAGTCCCACAATATTCAGAGCTTCTTCAATCAAGTCACGACCTTCTTGATTGCCTTTTGCCAACTGGAAGTGCTTGATGGCCATTTTGAAGATATGATGGATACGGTAAAACGGGTTGTAAACGCCAAAAGGGTCCTGGAAAACTGCTTGAACACTTTTCCGGTAGTCATATAGCTCAGCCGACGACATCTTATCAACATCCTTGCCTCGAAATCGGATTGAACCACTGGAAAGTGAGGTGAAGCCTAAAACCAGATTTGCAATTGTAGATTTCCCACTTCCACTCTCACCCGCAATCGTTGTAATTGATGCAGGTGAGGCTTCTAGATTCATCGAAAATTGATTCAATGCACAAAGCTGCTTTTCTTTACCGAAGAGACCTCCTGAAATTTTGTAGAGTTTGGTTGCATTTTCAATTTCAAGCAGCGACATGATCTTCATCCTCAATAAGATGGCAAGCTACCTGATGACCTTCTTTTAGATTTCGCCATGAAGGTGATTTCGCTCGACAGGTTTCATTAGCTGAAGGGCAGCGTAGTTGATAGATGCAGCCCGGTGGAGGGTTACGTGGATCATGAGTAATTCCCTCAACTAATTTGAGTGGCTTTCGCTCTTTAAGAGATGGAATTGAATCAATCAAGACTTTAGAGTAGGGGTGCCGAGGATTACTAAAAAATTCTTTGATGGGTGATATTTCAACAATATTGCCTGCATACATAACAGCTATTCGGTCAACCATTTGGGCCATCAGGCCCATATCATGACCAATCATGATCATAGACACCCCCATCTCACGCTGCACATTTTTCAATGTTTGTGCAACGATGCGCTGCACAACAACATCAAGGGCACTAGTAGACTCATCGGCAATGACAAGACTGGGATTGAGTGCAATTCCAATTGCAATGCAGACTCGCTGTTTCATCCCTCCTGATAGCTCATGCGGAAACATCTTAACCACCCTAAGTGGTAATCCAACTTTGCGGAGCAGTCCATCGATTCTATGACTTAATTCAGTACTATTAAGTAATTTTTCGTGCGTTACTATCAAATCTTTAATTTGTGCACCAATATTCATTGTTGGGTTCAACGAGTTCATTGCCCCTTGAGGAATTAAAGATAATTTAGTTGCTCTAATTTTTCTAAATTCTTCTTCATTTAATTGACTTACAGTTATGCCATCAACATCAATTTTACCACTAACTATTTTACCAGGATGTTGGACAAGTCTTAGTATTCCATATGCTGCAGTTGATTTGCCACAACCTGATTCTCCAACTACGCCCAAGCACTCTCCTTTATAGACATCAAAGCTGACCCCATCTACTGCTTTGACATCTCCAGTAGGAGTATCATAATAAACCTTGAGATCTTTAACTTGGAGGGTTTTTTCAGTAGATTTGACCATAATTAAGAGGCTTTTCTGAGGCGAGGATTTGAAACTTCATCAAGGCCGACATTTATCATTAATAGACCCATAAATATCAGAATCAAAGTCAGTGTGGGAAGTCCCCACCACCACCACATGTCTCTAAGAATAGCGGCGGCTTCTAGCGAGAAGAAAATTGTCACACCCAAAGTAGGCATTCTTGTTGGACCAAGTCCTAAAACCTCCAAGCCGATGGCTGTCAGAATCGCCCCAGATGTGTTTCCAATAAAACTTGCTGCGAGGTAGGGTATGAGATTAGGTAACATTTCTTTGAACATTATATCTCGTTCAGGTGCTCCTGATAACTTTGCCATTTTGACATAGCCGCTTTCACGCATAGTTAACACTTGTGCTCTGATATATCTGGTTGGGCCAGGCCATGTGAAAAGTGCAATCATTGCCGCCATCGTATTCACTTCAACCCTAAATAATGATTGAACAACAATGAGGACGGCTAAAGCGGGTATTGTAGTAGTTGTGTCGGCCATCAAACGAACAAAATCATCCCACAGTCCCCCGTAAAAGCCCGCGGTAAATCCGAGAATTATCCCGATCAACATTCCAATGCCGGCCGCTATGAAACCAATACTCATTGTTGCTGGTGTCCCCACCAGCATCACAGCCAACATGTCTCTGCCTGAATTTGTCGTGCCTAGAGGGTGTTCAATTACTCCCTCCTGCTTTCTCATGTTTTCAAAACCATAAGGAGGAAGATTGAGAGGCGCACTTCGTGTTGCAGCCATCTCTGTGTCCCAGTAGATATTTCCAATTAACGTTGATAATAATAATGAACCGATGACAAAAAGCCCGCAAATTAATGGGGTATTAAGCCAAGGATTATTAATACTTTTTCTATTGAGCATTTTATCAGTTTTTTTGGAATGTTATTCGAGGATCTATGAGAGGATAGATTAAATCCAATATTAGAACTGAAGTAGCAGTGATGAGAATTAGAATGAAGGACGTTCCCTGAATAACAGTGTAATCAACATCTTTGATAGCGTTTACAATTACACTTCCCATCCCTCTATAAGCAAAAGCAGCTTCTACAAGAATTTGGCCTGCTACAATAGTTCCGATTGTGAAAGCTAAAGCAGTTATCTGAGGGAGAATCGCATTTCTTACTTGATATCGATAAAGGAGATAGAATGGCTTCAAACCCTTAGCTTGGCCAAACGTCATGTAATCTTCTCCTTCAACTGTAACCATCATACCCCTCATCCCAATGGTCCAAAACCCAAAAGTGACGAGTACCACAGAGAGAGCCGGTAGAGTACCGTAGTGGATTACACTGCTAAAAAATTCTATAGTCCAAGCTGGTTCTAAACCACGCTCATAAGAGCCAGTAAATGGAAATATATCAAAATTAAAAGCGAAAATATAAATTAGAATTAGAGCACACAAAATACCAGGTATTGATGTAAAAATCATTGAGGCTGAAATCGCAAGTTTTGCATATATTGGTGTTTTTTTCCAAGATAACAAAGCACCAAACAAATTTCCAATAAAGAAATATAACACTAATGAAATTGACATTAATCCAATTGACCAAGGAAGCGCTCGTCCAACAATTTCTTTAACTGGAGTTGGAAACATAGCAAGTGAAACTCCTAAGTCTAATGAGACTAATCCGCCTAAGTAACGTCCGTATTGAACATAAATTGGATCATTAAGACCCAATCTTTCTTTAAACCCTTCAACAATTTTTTCTGAATTTTCAACATACCCTGCACTTTCACTCATTCTGGAAATCATTGACTGAATTGGATCTCCGGGAGCTAATCTTGGAATGATAAAAATAACACTGGATGCAAGCCATACTGTCATTAAAAAAATTCCAAATCTTCTCAAGGCGTACTGAAGTGTAAGACCACCCATAAATCCATTTCTAGAGTAAAAAGCCAGGTCGGAAGACCTGGCTCAGGTTAATAATTATTTGGCAGGCTTCAAATTATGAATAATTTGGTGCGTGCTTTGCCACCATGTTGCCGGGTGGTTGTAATTATTTTCAGCAGTTGGCCAACCAGTCCAGTAAGTTGTGTCGAATGGAATCAACTTACGAGCTTGTGTGATTGGGATAAATGGCAGTTCCTCGTACCATAAGCGATAGGCATCCACAACCATGTCAACCATACCAGATGCATTCAATGGCATGGCTCCCATCTTGTCTACGATCTCCGTAAATTCTTTACTCTTCGGGGTATCCCACCTCACATAATTATTACCCCCCGGAGAAGTTGTACCTACAGGCTTAAGGTATTTTGCTGTAAATCGGTTCAATGACGCATAGGGCTCATTAATTGATCCGCAAGAATGCCAATCCATTGAACCCATAAAATTACCTGTGTATCTGTCATTATCCCAGGTTGCACCCGCAATTGGCCGATGCTCCGCCTTGATGCCAGCATCAAGGAACTGCTCTACGACAACGTCCGCAATTCGACGTTTTTCAATAAAGCCCTCATGGGTTTTAATAACAAATTCTAAAGTCTTTCCACCTTTTTGGTAGAACCCATCCGACCCTTTTTCCCAGCCTTTCGATTCAATTATCTTTTGTGCAATGTGTGGACTTGCATTCAGGCGCATTCCCATGCCAGCTGCAACAACCGCATCTATGTATGGAAATAATCCCCCATAATGTACAAAAAGAGTCATCGAAGGAATGGTTGTGCCTTCATATGCAACGCGAACAATCTCCTCCCGGTCAATAATATAATTTAGCGCCCAGCGCATTGCAGGATCATCCCAAGGCTCTGCTTGAGTATTTATAGAAAGCTGACGTGCACAAGGATCTAACCAACTGTATGGTAAATCACTAAACCAAGCTTGCATATTCTCGTTACGTGCTTGCATTGCCTCAAAAGCACCCAGAGTGACATCCATTACACTGTCTAATTCACCCTTTGCAGCTAGCATCGAACGGTTCTCTTCAGTTGCAGTTACCGCCCAAATTAATCTCTCTGGAGCCGGAAGAGGTAACCCCTGACTTACACCCCACCAGTTGTCATTTCGATCATAAATGAACTCTGTTTCTGATGCACTTTTTAGAGTGTATGCACCTGAACCTAAAGGCCATCCTTTTTCTTTATCATAAAACTTGAATGTGAAGGGGTCTTGGCCTTTCCAAACATGCTCTGGAATGATGATTACCCCACCGTAAATTTTTACTGAAAAGTAATCCAGTTGGAAACGAGCATTGGGCTCTGTAAGGTTAAATATAACAGTATGCTTATCCTGTTTTTTAACGGACTTGACCCATTGTTGCATTGAAGCAGCATCGCGCAAAGATTGCGTACCATCATCAAGTAACATTTGGATTGTGTAAACTACGTCATCTGCATCTAGATCTTCTCCATCAGACCATTTGATGCCTTTCCTTAGCTTCAATGTCCAAACATCAAGTGAACTGTTTGAAGTAAAACTTTCACCCATCCAAGGATCAATCTCACCAGTTTCATAATTGAGTATGAACAATGGTTCAAAGACCGCTTGGTGAATCCCATTACTTCTTGTTGTACCTGGGACTAAATTATTGAAATTGTACGGCTGTGCTACCTTACCACCGTCAATGTCAAAAATTACTGTTTTATTTCTGGCCTTACTATGACCACCAGCTTGCACCCCGCTCACTGCAATTGCAGCTACACTCAATGCCACTAATGCTAGTTTTTTAAACATATCGACCTCACATAGGAAGTGGAAATTGGTTCGTTATTAAAGATGATCAAAGAGTTTACTTCATAGGCATCCTTTTTAATGGGTTTAGGAAAATTGTGAGAGCTTGAAGGTCTTAATCTCAAAGGGGTTGAGGGTCAAATTCAATTCTCCTCCAACAGCTTCACCAGAGTCATTCCACTCCATCAAATCAGTAGCTTGTATCTTTAGATTGGGATCAATCAAGCGAAGGGTTGCCTCACTTTTCCTGCCTTTTCGCTCAACAACACGCAGAACGAGACAGTCTTCTTTTTCTGCTTTCTTGAGCACCTCTAGCCCAACATCTGCACTTTCAACGATTACAGGAGGTTGAATTGGTGAAATCGGTTTGCCTTGCAAGGACAAAGGAGCTTGATTGAGCTGTTGGGCCTGCTCAATAACATCGGATTGCTGAAAGGGACTGTTGTGTGGATAGAGCACATAACAGAACTGATGTGTCCCCAGATCTGCGTCAGGGTCAGGGTGCGTTGGGGCCCTGAGGAGATGTAGGTCCAGGATGTTTTCATGGAGTTTGTGTCCATACTTACAATCATTGAGTAGGGCTACTCCCTTCTGTTGGTCTGACAAATCAACATATTTCTGAGCAGCTACCTCAAAACGGGCCATGTCCCATGTCGTATTGCGATGGGTAGGACGCTGAACATGTCCATATTGGATATCGCAGGTGGCTGAGACCGTCTGCACATTGACAGGAAAAGAAGTCCGGAGCATGCGATGACACTCCTGCCAGTCAACATTTGTGTCAAATTCCAATGCTTTTGAATTGGTCCGCAAGCTGATCTTTTGGTCAATCCTTGAATTGCCAATCTTTAGTTGGAAGCGCAGGGATTGGCTAACTGGACCGGCTGCAAGAGATTGCCAAGTTTCACTTTGCGCAGTCTCGACTGCCATATCTTCGTAGGAAATATCAATTTCCCAAGCGTCCCAGTTGTGGGGTCGGTCCTCATACAAGGTCAGTACATTGCCAACGGCACCATCTGCCAAAATAGATTCCCCCGTCTCAAGGTCTAGCCCAGCAACCAGTTGTGCGTGTTGATTGAACTCGTAACGTACCAACTGGTTTTCAATTATCAATGAATCAGCTCTCTTGGCTTGCTGGGTTGCATTACTTAATCGGAGAGTCTTAATTTCCTGAGGAGCAAGCTTCACCAGTGCTGTAAACTTGCCATCCGTATCCTGCTGAACGGGAAGGTCATTACCATGCTCATCCTGCAGTCCTCCTTTCCAATCCGCAGGCAAT
>JACLAD010008577.1_pt1 | contig 32871 bp, 27 predicted proteins | sample 8027901 | NCBI WGS metagenome assembly JACLAD01 (sample SAMN15725071, study PRJNA655200) | protist metagenome | isolation source: fluorescence activated cell sorting (FACS) single amplified genomes of... | place: Spain: Blaines Bay Microbial Observatory, Mediterranean Sea | collected 2016-07-05 | reverse complement strand
TTCCAGAGCATGCACGATCGCGGCGATCCGACCTGACGGCATGTCGGGCGACAGTTCGATCTGCATCGCCCCCCTGACGATCCGGATCATCTGCCCAGATCATCTGCTCGAGTGTCGCGTCCGGCGGCTCGTTCGTCTCGGCCGGATCGCAAATGATCAGCGGTGCGAAGACTGGCTTGCCGATCTCCGCGGCGGGGAGAGCCAGCTGTCCCTGCATTGCGAAGCGCCGCCAAGCCGAGAGTTGGTTCGGACGGATGCCATACCGCCCGGAAACTGCATGCACCGTCGCCCCCGGTTCCAAGGTCTCCGCCACAGTCCGGGCCTTCGCATCGCCCAACCAACGCCGGTGACCCAACGCGTAGATTTCGACGTCCAGAGATCTGAGAAACGAATTTGTCGCGCACATTGCGAAACGCATTCCCCATCATCCGGATGACGAGCCGGTCATCGCCTGACCACGGCCTGACCGACACCGGATCCGCGTTACAGGCGGCCCGCTCCCACGGCGCCGGAGGAGCACGGCTGCGCGTGCCCAGGCCCCGGCGGGCCTGATCAGACCATCTGAACCGTTACACTCGAGCCTCGCCGAGCCCTCCGAGGGCGCGTGCGACCCCGCGATCGGTGGCGGTGGAGGCGGGTCTGCGGGACCAGATCACCCCGCAAAGGGGGAGTGGCGTGCCCGGAGCGAGGCCGCGCCCGGTCATGGCGATCTGCGGACAGATCCAGAAAAATTCATGATTATCAGTGACTAGCGTCTCGATGTTAAAGCTGAGGCACCGTAACGCGTTACACCCTCTGTTACGCTCTTGTTACGCTCCGTGTTACGGTCCAACCCCCTGATTCCTATGCCCTTTCTTATATATTTATCTATATGTAACAGTAAAAATAGATATATATATATATATAGAAGAAGAGAGAGAGGAGGAGAGAGAGTAATAGAGAGGTATATATATATATTCCCCGGAGAGCCGTTACGGTGTTACGTTTCAGGTTAAGTATATGATTTATAAGCATAAACAGCGTAACAAGCACCGTTACGATCCGTTTCAGCTGTTACGCTCCGGTTCCGGGCCCTCGCTTCGCCCGGTTTGCGACCAGCCCGACCAGGAGGGCGGCGAAGGCGTAGGCGGGCCAGGCCTCGCTGTGGCGCGCCATGTAGTTGGCGAAGGCCAGCCCGCGGGCTTGGTCGACCGCATGGAAGATCGGGTTCCAGGTGACCCATGCGAGGAAGGCGCCGGGCAGGGCGTTGGCGACGAACATCGCGCCCGAGGTGACCATGCCCACCCGCATCCAGCCCATCGCCGCCATCGAGGCGAGCCCGGGCGCGCGCGCCTTGATCCGCAGGAGCACCAGCCCGATCCCGAGACCCGAGATCCAGCTTGCCGCGAGCAGCGGCAGCGGCGCGGTCATCGCGGCCTCGATTGGCGAGACCAGCGCGTGGTAGGCCAGGATTAGCCCGGCGGCCGAAACCAGCTGCAGGTAGGCCGCGCCGATCGCGCCGCCGGTGGCCTGGATCAGCGGGTCGGTGTGGTAGAGCCGTCGGCGGGCAGGGCGTCGACGTTCGACATCGCCGCGCTCATCGCCTTGGCGTGGAGGTTGAACAGGAAAACCCCGGTCAGCAGGTCACCACGCAGCCCGGCGCCGCCGAGCCCGGTCAGGCGAGCCAGGACCAGGAAGCCCCCGACCAGCATCGCGTTCTGCACTGCGGCCCCGATCAGCGCGCGGCCGAGGGTCTTGCCCTGCCGGGCGATCTCGCGAACCGCGGTCGCACGCAGCGTCCAGCCGATCTCGCGCATCGCCCCGAGCCTGCCTACCGTGATCTCCCGCGATGTCCTCCGAATCCGAACCGGCCTTACCGTTGCGGCCGCGCTTCTAGGGGTGGTTTCGCACGGGCCGTGCCTTCTGCGAGCTGGCCGACAACCAAGGCCGCCGGAGCCTGCTGCACATCGTTGCGAACGAGACCGTGCAGGCCATCCGAGCGATCGTTCAGGTGGACGGCATGGAGATGCTCGCCGAGTATTGTGCGGCGCCGGTGCCGGTGGAGTTCGGTCTCGAACCTGGTTGGGCTCGGAAGATCCTGATTGTATGCCACGACGCAGTACGAGGCGAATGGCGGTCGGAATGCCATAAGCTCCTGAAGGAGATCACCATCGACGGGAAGTCGGTCGCCTGCGATCGCCGCCAGGGCCGAAAAGAGAGGCCAGGAGCGGGCAAGGATGCGCACATGTCAAGGGAGTGCGGAAAGTCGGAGTTGCGCCCCCAGCACCCCTCTCCGTGGCTCAGCGGGCCATGCGCAGGCAAGGACGCAGTAACGGGACGAACCGGCTCGACACTTTCCCTCGCAACCCGACCCTCTTCCGCCAAGGATAAGCTCGGCTCGCTCCCGCTCAGTCTCGAGGTCTGCGACGGCGTGATCTATCGCCTGGTGATCCGCCTCGCTCTCCGCTCACACCTAGCCTCCGGCGCATCGTGGCGGCCGATCCACGAGTCGTCCATCCATGCCCGGCCCCGCCCAGATCCACGCCGTCTTGCGGCAGGTGATCCCCTGCGAAAGCCCCAGCGACGTCATTTCACCCAGGATTGCCAGCGCCGTTTTCACGGTGATCCCGATCATCTCCGCAATCAGCGTCGAGGAAAGGACCGGCGCGTTGCCTGCCCGGCAGTTTACGAGACTTTTCCCAGATCCGGCGATCCGGTTTCACGGAAGCCATGGCCTTCGCCAGCCCGAGGTCCGGACGCCGAGGGTTGCCGAGCTCGGGCTCACCCCAAGCCATCGCCTCCAGCCGCGCAGCAAGGACTTCGGGCCGCAGGGAGGTCAAGACCGTGCTTGGGGTATTTCACTGCCGCTGAACACCATATAACAAGTCATTGTTATATAGAATGTATTACATTTTAATGAGGATGCAGATGATCATTTTCAATTGCTCGAGTGGGTTGCCGACGTGTTTCATCCGATCGTTTGAAAAATGGTTCCGAAGGAGGGGCCCCCTCCAATCCGATGATGCACTACAGATGGAATCGGGGTCTCGGTTTCGTTCCGCACCCTTGGATGCAAGGCGACTGGCACATGTCGCCTCTCTTCCCCTGCCGTCTCGGCCCGAGTTGCACGTTCGCTACAGGCGCCTTCAAACGACCGTTTTCTTCTCCCTGTTAAGTTTGGACGCAGGAAGATCGCGGCACGAGGACCATAGGATATGTGAGTGACACGCACGCCGTTGTCCTGCGGCCGTTCTTCATAAGGGTCTGAGGTGCTCCCCGATTTCAGGACGCTGACGTAAGCTACGATTTGCTGTCTGCTGATCTTCACCGACGAGGAGATCAGAGATGTCGAAACGCAAGCAGCACGCGCCTGCTTTCAAGGCCAAGGTCGCGCTGGAAGTTTTGAAAGGCGAACAAACGGCCGCCGAGCTGGCGAGCCGGTTCGGGGTGCATCCCACGCTGATCCATCAGTGGAAGCGGGCCCTGCTCGAGGGCGCTTCAGGGGTCTTCGAGCGAGGCGGAAAGAAGACGCCCGAAGTCGACGAGGCGCAGGTGAAGGAGCTGCATGCCAAGATTGGAGAGCTGGCGGTCGCCAACGATTTTTGTCCAGAAAGCTCAAGCCTTGGGGCGGGACGTGAGGCGCGGCATGATCGAGCGAGACCATCCGACCCTGTCCGTGGGGCGGCAGTGCCGGCTGCTGTCACTCTCGCGGTCGTCGTTCTACTACCGGCCAGCCGGGGAGACCGAGTTGAACCTCGACCTCATGCGGCTGATCGACGAACAATTTCTCGAAACGCCGTTCTACGGCGTGCGCCAGATGGCCCGGCATCTGCGCAACGAGGGCCATGCAGTGAACGACAAGCGGGTGCGGCGGCTGATGCGGCTCATGGGCCTCATGCCGATCTACCAAAAGCCCAACATTAGCAAGCCTGCCAAGGGGCACAAGCGATACCCATACCTGCTGAGGGGGTTGCGCGTGGAGCGGCCCAATCAAGTCTGGTGCGCCGACATCACCTATCTCCCCATGCGGCGCGGCTTCCTCTATCTCGTGGCGATCATGGATTGGCACACCCGGAAATTGCTGGCTTGGCGCCTGTCCAACACGATGGAGGCCGAGTTCTGCGTCGAGGCGCTGACCGAAGCGATCCAGCGGTTCGGCCTGCCCGAGATCATGAATACCGATCAGGGCAGCCAGTTCACGTCCTTCGCTTGGACCGACCTGCTCAGACGCGCCGGCGTCCGCATCACAATGGACGGAAAGGGGCGCTACCTCGACAACATCTTCCTCGAGCGGCTTTGGCGCACCCTGAAACACGAGTGCGTCTACCTGCACGCTTGGGAGACCGGCTCGGAGGCACGGGCCGGGCTCAGGAACTGGTTCGATTTCTACAACCGAAAGCGTCCGCATTCCACCCATGGCGGTCAGCCGCCGGCGGTGGTCTACTGGCAGAGAAACCCCATTATCCCACCCGATCAGCAGGAACAGAGAGTAGCTTAGAAAACGCCAGATCCTGTCCAAGGATCGGGGAGCACCTTATCAGACCGGGTATCCCTCCTCCAGCACCAGCGTCCATATCTCGTGGTTGAGCAGCTTCAGCGCCTCGATCGTCTGCCTGATCCGCGTCAGCGCCTCCGCATCGACATCGTCGCTGCGCCCCATCTTCAGCGCGTTCTTGCGATCGGCGATGCGCATGGTGATGGTCCGGGTCGCGCCAGTCTCCGCATCGAAGGAGTAGATTGAATGGCTGTAGTGGTTGCGCAGCGACTGATGCTTGCGGATGCGCCCGGTGAGCCCGGTGATCCGATCGCGCAGCTCGCCGGAAGCGGCACCGGATTTGGCGAGACGATCGACCAGATCGACCCGCGCTCGGGTGGTGTTGAGCGTCAGATAGATGATTACCGCCGTCTGCTTGCTGGTGCCCGCGAGCCCGGCGATCAGATGGATCAGCAGGCTCTCGGTATTGGTCCAGCTGTAGTTCATGCGCCCGACCAGCAGCAGGAGCTGATCGAACGCGCTCAGCGTGCCCGCGTCGCCGCCCGGCGGCTCGGGCGCGGAGCCGGTCATGGCGTGTCCGAGGGCGTCACGCTTCCCTCCCCATTGGCGAGAAACCAGATGGCCGCGCTGGTGCGGTTCGACACGCCCAGCTTGCTGATCAGATGATGGATATGCAGCTTGACCGTATGCTCGGACAGGCCAAGCTCGGCGGCGACGATCTTGTTCTGCTTGCCCTCGGCGATCAGCGCCAGCACCTCCCATTCGCGGCGGGTCAGGTCGTGCGTGACCGGATTGGCGAGCCCGGCCCTGGGCCGGGCCCCCGGCTGCTTCGCCATGAGCCTGCGCAGGATGGCCTCGGGCACGAGGATCTCGCCGCACAGCAATAGCCGCATCACCGCCAGAAGCACGTCAATGCGCATGTTGAGCGGCAGCAGACCGATCCGCGGTGGGTCGTACTCATCCAGTCTTTGCCGCAGCAGCTCCTGATCCGGCGGATGACCGCCATAGGCCAGAACCAGCATCTCCGTCCCGGCGGCTCGCGCGGCGGCCAGCATGTCGTACTGGGACGCGATCTGGTCCTGGTCGACCAGAAGGAACGGCACATGGCAATGCTTTTCGCAGATGCGTGATATTTCGGAAAGGTCCGACCCTCGCGCGAACGTTACGCTTTCGAATTCCGCACAGAGCGTCTTTATCAGTCCGTCGGATAAACAGAATTCGCTTCCAAGCATCGGCACGACACATTTCGCGTTTTCGGATCGACGCGGGGTTTCATGATTGCAAGTAATATACTCGAGATTCGACATCGGGAACTCACAAATGGGAAATATGAACTAAAACGGAATGTCGTAGGTTCTCGATAGTACGGCTATTCCCCCGTCCCCTCCCATAAGCCGAAAGGTTAGGTCAGGAATCCTGTAGGACGCCGTGGCATGCGGCCCCGTCTGGCCCTGTGCCCCAAGCGGTGGATGAAAGTAGTTTATAGAGTGTTACTTAGTATAAAAGCGCATTAACCCACGCCCCGCTTCCGTATGGACCACACCAGCGGCGCGATCACGTTGACTTGAAGAAAGTTAACAAAACACCGCCTTGCTGCCGCCCACCCCCATCCGATCGAGGCCGGCCTCCTGCGGAATACATCGAATCTCCGGGCTGAACCGTAAACGTCTTTCCCGCAAGGTCGGATCATCGGCACCGGCTTGATCTTACGGACACCTCGCTCAGAGGCGGCTTTCGGTACGGTCGGTGGCGAAGATGATGGCCCGCCAAGGGCGGAAATTTTGCTGGTTTGCCATAAGGCATTTTTAATTCGTGACGTCTGCCGTCCCTCGCGGGGCGCTCATCATTTGCATTTCATTGCAACCTGCCATTACGGATCACCGCTTTCAAGATGAGTGGCGGTGCAGCGATGGCTGCTATGTCTGGAGACAGAACCATGGTCACACGCAACAACAATACAATCATAGGCTGGGGCGACGGAACCGCGCCCGAAGCCGACATCATCGAGACCGAAGAGAACGGCGCGATCGCCGAGACCCAAGGATTGGGAGACGACAGTAACGGAGATCACGGCGAAGATAACGGTGACGGCGGCCACAACGGCAAGCACGGCAAGGACGGCAAGAACCACAACGGCAACAAGAACGAGAACTCCAACAAGAACGAGAGCGATAACACCAACACCAACGAGAACGAGAGCGACGCCTCGGCCAGCAGCGATGCCGATGCCAGCTCCGACAACGACAACGACAACGACAACGACAACGACAACGACAACGACAATACCAATAGCAATGACACCGACGTCGATGTGGACGTCGATGTCGATGTCGATGTCGGCCTGGAGCTCGATGGCGCCAGCGAAGAAGACAATGACGTGGTCGATCTCGACCTCGAAGGGTCCGAGGTGGGCGACGTCATCGCCGCCAATGGTAACCTCGCTTACAACCCCGGCAACGACTTCGACATGGACGACATGTTGAACGACTCGCTCAACGGCCAAGGCAATGATGCGGGCTTCGTCAACGTCCTGACCAACGATCTCGAGGACAACGACACGCTCGAAGAGGCGCATGTCGACAATTCCGGCGAGTTCTACCAGAACGGCGACGCCGATGGCGGCGAAGCCTATGCCGAGGAAGGCATCCGCAGCGGCGGCGAAGGCGGCAATGGCGGTGACGAGGCCATGGCCGAGGGCGGCGACGGCGAAGGCGACGACGGCGGTACGGCCGACGCGACCGCCGAAGGCGGCACCAGCGGCGATGGCGGCATGGCCACCTCAACCGGCGGCGACGGCGGCGACGCCGATGAGGCCGACGCCGAAGGCCACGACACCGACAGCGAGGAGATCGACACCGCCACCGAGGCCCTGGGCGGCGATGCCGGCAGCAACGACTCCACCAACGACTCGGACTCGGACACTGACGCCGATGTGGAGGCCGATGGCGAAGGCGGCGATGGCGGCGATGTCGACAGCGAAGTCGACACCGAATCCGACAGCGAGAGCGATGCCGCGTCGGATGACGATGGCGGCGACGGCGGAGAGAGCGACGCCACTTCGACCCAGTCCACCACGGCCACGGCCGACAACGACAACAGCTCGGCCGGCGGCGCCGGCGGCGCTTCCGATAGCGAAGGCAACGGCCTCGGCCTGGGCCTGAGCTTCTCGGAGGCCCAGGGCGACGGCGGCGACGGCGGTGATATCAAAGGCGACGTCGATGTCGACGGCGACAGCGAGACCGACAGCGACGCCTCCGGCGACGGCGGCGATGGCGGCTATGTCGACAGCGATGCCGATGGCGAGGGCGAGGGCGATGTCGATGCGGACTCGGATGCCGATGGCGGCGAGACCGGTGACATCGACACCGACGTGGACGGCGACGCCGACAGCGACGCCGATGGCGACGCCGACGGGGGCGATGGCGGCGAGGTCGATGCCGATGTCGACGCCGACAGCGATGCCGACGCCGATGGCGACGCCGACAGCGAGGCCGGAGACAGCGGCGATACCGACCAGGATGCAGACAGCGAAGGCGACGCCGAAAGCGACGCCAATGCCGAGCACGAGGCCGGTGACGGTGGCGAAGCCGATGGCGACGCGACCGGCGACAGCGAAGCCGACGCATACGGCTATTCGGAAGGTGGCGAAGCGGGCGACATCGACGGTGACGTCGATGGCAACAGCGACGCGCAAACCGATGGCTCGGCCGACTCGGGCGACGGCGATGGCGGCTATGCCGAGAACGACGCCGAAAGCGACGCCGAGAGCGACGCCTCCTCGGAGGCCGACACCGAGGCGGGTGACAGCGACAGCGCCGATGGCGATGGCGATGGCGATGCCACGACGGACGACACCTATAACGACAGCACGCAGGACGCCAATGGCGGCGGCGGCAATCCCGATGTCGACACCATGGGCAACAACTCGCCTGCCAATGCCGACAATGCCACCGGTGGCGATGGTGGCAGCACCAGCGGCGATACCGGTCCGGCCGAATCCAACGCCGATGCGGACGGCAGCGGCACGGGCGGCACCAGCACCGGCGGGGCGGCCGACGCCACGACGGGCATGAGCGACAGCGACGTCTCCGGCGACGCGACCACCGATGGCAACGGCGGCGACGGAACCGGCGGTGACGCCAACAACACCGACACGGCCTCGGCCGAGACCGGCAACCAGACCGCCTCCGACAGCGGAGACGGCGGCGCGGCCGACAATGGCCACACCTCCGACTCGAGCGGCGACGCGCAGACCGACAACGACAGCGGCGCGGGCGGCGACGCCATGGGCGACGGTGGCACCTCCACCAGCGACGGTTCGAGCACGGGCCGCAATGACGGCGCGACCGGCGCGGTGATGGGGGGCGATGCCGCTAGCGACAACGATGCCATGGCCGATGCCATGGGCAGCGCCGATGGCGACAGCGGCGACGGTGGCTATGGTGAGACCGGCAATGATGCCACGGCCGATGGGCGCGGCAGCTCGGACGGCCACACCAGCGGCGCCGGCGGCGCAGGCACCGCCACCAATGGCGAGCTGACCGGCATGGTCTCGGGCGATGCGACATCCGATGGCACCGGCGGTGCCGGCGGATCGGGCAACGCCGACACCGATGACGACTCCTCGGTGGCCAACACCGGTTCGACCGCATCGCAAAGCGGCGCGGGCGCGACCGGCACGGCGACCAACGACACCGACGCCACCGGTTCGGGCACCGGCGGCAGCGAGGCCATGGGCGGCGATGCCAACTCCGATGCCCATAGCGACGCCGACCAGATGTCCGAGGGCAGCTCCGACGCCGACGCCGACGGCGGCGATGGCGGTGCCACCAACTCCGACACCGACTCCACCTCCAGCAGCACCGCCGACGGCACCGCCGACGGAACGGGCGGCTATGGCGGGATGTCGGATCTGGCGGCCGAGGCGCTCGCGGAATCGATGGCCGACAACGACCAGGATATCGATACGGGCGATGGCGGCATGGCCGAGGCGGCCTCCATGGTCGACGCCAACACCGCCTCTTCCGGCGATGTCCAGGCGATGTCGGGCGACGGCGGCGCGGGCGGCATGGCCGCGGCGACCGGTGGTGCCGGCGGCATGGCCGAAGGCGGGGTCGCCACGGGCGGCAGCGCCGATGGCGGCGACGGCATCGGCGGCGCCAGCGGCGACGCGATGACAGGTGCGGGCGGCAGTGCCGGCCATGCCGGCACCTGGGGCTCGTCGAACGGCGACGACGGCTACGTGACGGGCGAATCCTTCGCCTCCGCCGCGGCGCAGGTCGACACCACGGCGTTCAACCAGGACATCGTGATGGGGGCCAACGTGCTCGGCAACACGGTGGACATGAACGTGGTCGGCGGCTCGTTCAGCTCCAACTACACCGGCGACGACAGCGACGGCATGTAGTCCGCCGCGACCAAGTTCGGGGGCCGGCGACGCCCGGCCCCCGGTTCCGATCTCTTCCCTCCTGACAGATCGGCAGGATTTTTCCCCGCAGGCAACACCGGCACCCGTCATTCCTTTGGCGGGTGCCACGCACCGAAAGCAGGGACCACGACATGTCGATGGATCGAACGACCGAAATCATCGCGCACTTCATCGGCGACTTCGCCCTATCCGTCGAGATCGGCAGAATCAGGGCCGATTACGAGAAGATCCGACTCGAACCCGAAGCCGATCCCGCGCTCGCCGCGCTGACGTTCAAGGGGCTTCGCCTGACACCTGAGCACCCGCTTGAGGAGCTCGATCCCCAGATCGTTTACCAGCCGCTTCCCCCCTCCCCCTTCGCCATTCCAGTCATCTCGCCCCCGCCGTTGCAGCAGCCCGGCCCCAATGACGTGATCGAGGTCGCCCCGCCGCCGGCACCCGAGGTCAAGATCGTCCTTTCAACGGGCGACATCCGCATCGATACGGTTTTGGGCCATGACATGCCCCCGCCCTCCAGCGTCGCGGCGGTGCTGTGGATGTCGAACCAGCTGCAGGACGCCGATGCCTTCGGCGTCGCGCCCGGCGCCATACTCGCGCAGGCCGCCGAACTGGCGCAGATCCTAGAGGTCATGAGCGAACAGGTCGCGGCGCTGTCGCCGCTGCCCGCTGTGCTCGAAACCCTGTCGGGGAGCCCGGCGGGCGCGCTCGACTGGGCCGGTCTGACGGCGCAGATCACGCAGGCAGCCGAGCAGAACCCGGAGGCGCCGCTCGGCGGCGTGGTACTGCAAGGCGACGCTACGCTCGGCGTGCATGTCGACGGCGCGATTGCGGATGCCCTGCCCGACTGGCAGGACCTGCTGCCCGCCTTCCTGCGCGAAAAGGAGACAGAGCAGGACGCGCCGTCGGACGCAACCGACGGCTCCGGCGCAGTGCTCCCGGCGCAGGGCGAGGCGGCGGACGAGGAAGAGGAAGCACAGGACGAGGACGCCCCCGGCGATCAGGGGACATCGAGCGAGGGCGCGACAACCGAAGCCGCGGCCCCTCCTGCCGGCATGACCGTCATCGAAACCGATGGGAAAACCGCGTTCGGCAAGGCGATGACCGGCTTCACGGACGAGGACACGAGCCTGACGGAGACCGCCCAAGCGCCGCTCGTGGTGACCGGGGGCAACCAGCTCGTCAATGAGGTGGCGATCACCTCGAACTGGCTCGACGCGCCGGTGATCGTGGTCGGGGGCGATGCGCGTGAGCTTACCGCGATCTCGCAGGTGAACGCGACCTTCGACCGCGATGCCGCTCCCGGCGCGGAGACCGGTGCGAAGACGGGCACGAAGACCGCCCCGGAGGCGGGCGCGGCGCCCGGGGATCAGCCGTCCTCGATGGTGATGAACGCCGCCTCGATCACCTCCAGCTCGAACCCCGCCCCGCGCGACGCGGATCAGGTCGGGACGTCGCCGAGCGGTTTCGCGATCGCCCGCATCACCGGCGACCTCGTGCAGGTGAACGGGGTGCAGCAATACAATTTCGCAAGCGACACCGACAGCCTGCGCATCGACATCCCCTCCGCGCGGCTGCAGCTTTCTGCGGGCGAGAACGAGCTCGCGAACCTCGCGGTGCTCAACGAGTTCGGCTGGACCTTCGACCTGATCGTGGTCGGCGGAAACATGGTCGACGCGACGCTGATCCGGCAGACGAACCTGCTGGTCGACGACGACATCGTCGAAGCGAAACCGGACCCCGCCCCGGCACCCGCCAAGGCTCCGCTCCAGACCTCGGCAAAGGGGGCGGCCCCGGAGGAGACGGCGAAAGCCGTAACGGGCCCGGGGCAGCCAATGGCCAAGCAGGCTGTTGCCACCGACCCGTCCGGCGACACCGCCAGCGCTCCCGCCCCGGCCGAACCCGCCGCGCCCGGGAACCTGAGCTACAACGAGGCCCGGATCCATACCGAGGGGCTGGACGTCGCGGCAAAACTGCCCAAGGCGCTTGCAGAAGCGAGCAAGTCGTTGACCGAGGGAGCCGAAGCCCTGGGCCGCGAGGTGCTCGGCCTCGATCTCTTCGAAGGGGTCGAGCTGCTCAAGGTGCTGCTGATCGAGGGCGATTTCATCACCGCGAACTGGATCGACCAGATCAACATTCTGGGCGATCAGGACCAGGTCGAGATCCTCAAGGCGGCAATCGCCGCCCTGCCCGAGGCACAGATCGTGACCGAGGCGAACCTTCTGGCGAATCTGGCGTCGATCTCGAAAAAGGGCATCGATTCCCAGATCATGGCCGAGGGCGAGAGCTACAGCGACGCGCTGCTGCATCAGGCGGGCTTCGTCGAGGAGTACGCCCCCGCCCCGGGCACGGGGCTGACGGAACTGGCCAGCGAGGCGGTCGCCTTTCTCGCAGATGGAATGATCGAAGCGGCGGTCGCGGAGCTTGAGGCCGGGCATGCGGCGTCCGACAGCGGTCTCGCCGCGATGTCGGCCAGCCAGGCCGATCTGATGCAGACCATGCTGAGTTAGCGAGGAGCGTTATGCGCGTGAAAGACTACGCCGATCCCATCCGCGTCGATCCACCGATGCGCCGCAAGGCGCCCCCCGCGCGACTGCCCCGTTTCCTGAGATCTTCGGATGCCGGCCGGCTCGGCATGGGGGACACCACCGCCCGCGCCGTGCCGCGCCCCCCCCCCGAACACCCCCGGCGCCGCTGCCGATGCACCGCGCGCCGATCCGCCCGCCGCGCGCGGGCCCGACGAAGGCCCCCCGCTTCCGGGTAAGGTGATCGAGGCCGATCGCGGGCCACGGCGCCTGCCGGACGCCTCGAAGACGCCGCGGCGCAGCATGGGCAAGGACGGGACCCCGGTGGATGGCGGTGGCGGAGGCGGTAGAGGCGGTGGAGGCGGACCCGTGCCGCCCAGGTTCCACAAGCGCATGGCGCCCGAGAATTACGGCCTGGCGCTGCAGCGCGGGATCGGCGCGGTGCGGCGCAACCTCGTGATGGTCCTGGTGCTGACCTGCGCCACCAACCTGCTAATCCTCGCCATCCCGATCTACCTGTTCCAGATCTCCGACCGGGTGCTGACCAGCCGCTCGACCGATACGCTGATCATGCTCACCATCGTCATCGTCGGCGCAGTGATCCTGCAGGCGGTGTTCGACGCGATCCGGCGCTTCATGCTGATGCGCACTGCCGTGGAGGTCGCGGCCCGGCTCGGCGCACCGATCCTCTCGGCGGCCTCGGCGGCGGCGCTGCACGGCTCGGGGCGCGAATACCAGACATTGGGCGATCTGCAGCAGCTGCGCGGTTTTCTGGTCTCCGGCACGCTGCTGTCGTTTCTCGACGTGCCCTTCGCACCGCTGTTCATCCTTGCGATCTTCCTCGTGCACCCGCATCTGGGCATGATCGTGGTCGGTACGTCGCTGGCGCTCCTGGTGATCACGCTGATCAACCAGAGGATCACCGCCCGTGCCTTCGCCGAGGCCAACGCCGCGCAGAGCCGCGCCAATCTCCACCTCGATTCGATGGCGCGCAACAGCCAGATCATCAACGCCCTCGCCATGATCCCCGAGGCGGTGCGGATCTGGGGCCGCGATACCGCGATCTCGCTCACCGCGCAGGTCCGCGCGCAGGACCGCAACATCGCCGCCTCCGCCGTCAGCCGCGCGGTGCGGCTGCTGACCCAGATCGCGATGCTGGGCTGGGGCGCCTATCTCGCCATCGGCGGAGAGATCACCGGCGGCATGGTGATCGCCGCCTCGATCATCGCCGGCCGGGCACTGGCGCCGATCGAGGGCGCGATCGAGGGCTGGAGCGCCTATGCGCTGTCGCGCGCGGCCTATGGTCGGATCACGGCGCTGCTGACCTCCTCACGGCTGCAGTTCGAGCGGCTGAATCTGCCGCGCCCCGAAGGCCGGCTCGATGTAGAGCGGCTGCTCTATGTGCCCGGCGGCACCAAGCAGGTCGTGCTCAACGGCATCAGCTTCTCGCTCGATCCCGGCGACACGCTGGCGATCATCGGCAATTCGGGGGCGGGCAAGACGACGCTGGGCAAGATGCTGGTAGGCTCGATCCTGCCCACCTCGGGCAACGTACGGCTCGACCTAATGGATCTGCGCAACTGGGACCCGCGCCAGCTGGGCGAAAACATCGGCTATCTGCCGCAGGACGTGCAGCTCTTTCCCGGCACGATCAAGGACAACATCGGCCGGATGCGCCATGACGCGACTGATGCGCAGATCTACCAGGCGGCGGCGCTGGCCGACGTGCACGAGATGATCGCCAACCTGCCACAGGGCTACGAGACGGTGGTGGCCGCCGACGGCGCGCCGCTCTCGGGCGGACAGAAGCAGCGCATCGCGCTGGCGCGCGCCTTCTTCGGAGAGCCGCGCTTCGTGGTGCTCGACGAGCCCAATTCCAACCTCGACAGCGCCGGCGACAAGGCGCTGGCCCAGGCGATCCGGCACGCCAAGCAGAACAAGATCACCGTGGTGGTGGTGACGCAAAAGCCGTCCCTGCTCACCGCTGTGGACAAGATCATGCTGCTCGGCGACGGCACGATCCAGATGTTCGGCGCACGGATGGAGGTGCTGACCAAGCTTGCGGGTGACAAGGCGTCGCGCGTCCCGCGGCCCAAGGGGGGAGGGGGATCATGAGCATGACCGAATGGACGGCCGACGAGGACGAATGGTTTGCCCGGGTGCCGCGCTCCGTGCGGCATCACACGATCTGGGGACTGGTGCTGTTGGTGCTGAGTTTCGGCGGCTTCGGGGCATGGGCCTTTCGCGCGCCGCTCGCGGCGGCGGTGATCGCGCAAGGCAGCTTCGTCGCCACCGGGCAGAATAAGATCGTGCAGCATTTCGAAGGCGGGATCATCGAGGAGATCCTCGTCAGCGAAGGTGACAGGGTGGAGGCGGGCCAGCTCCTGCTGCGGCTCGACGGTACGCAGGCGGTGGCGGCCGAGCGCGAGCTGCAACTGCGCCGCTTCCGGCTGGAGGCCACGCAGGCGCGGCTCGTGGCCGAGGAGGAGCGCCACGACGAGCTGCGCTTTCCCACCCATCTGGAGGCGGCGCGCGAGGACATCGCCGTCGCGGGGATCCTCGACGGGCAGGAGCTGGCCTACCGGGTGTCGCGCGCGGCGTTGGAGAACGACCTGGCCCTTTTGGAGCGCAGCGTGCAGGCGCTGCTGATCCGGGCCCGCGGCTACGAGACCCAGCTTGGCACCCATCGCGGCCAGCTTGAATTGCTGCAGGCCGAGCATGAGGACAAGTCGGCGCTGTTCGCACGCGGCCTGCTGCGCCGCCCCGAGCTTCTGGCGATAGAGCGCGCCCAACTAGAGGCGCAGGGGCAGATCGGGCGGCTGGAAGCGGAGATCGAGGAGATCGACGAGCTGGTGCGCAAGAACCGCGCGCAGATCTCGCAGGAGATCGACCGTTACCGCGAGAAGGCGCTTGATGAGTTGCAAAGCGTGCAATCGCAGCTCGAAAGCATCAACGAGCAGTTCCGCACCGCGCGCTCGGTACGTGCCCGGGTCGACCTGACGGCCCCCGTCGCGGGCACGGTGGTGCGGCTCTATTTCCACACCCCGGGCGGCGTGATCGAAAGCGGACGCCCCATCCTCGAGATCCTGCCGGTGGACGAGCCCTTGATCATCGAGGTACAGATCCCGCGGGTCGAGATCGACAGCGTGCGGCGCGGCCAGGCAGCGACCGTCCGGCTCACCGCGCTCAACCAGCGCACGACCCCGGTGCTCGACGGCGAAGTCTACTACGTCTCGGCGGATGCGATCACCGAAGGCGCGGGCGAGGAGATGCGCGAGATCTACCTCGCGCGGATCTCGATCCCCGCCGAGCAGCTGGCCCGGGTGCGCAACTTCGCCCCCACGCCGGGCATGCCGGCCGAAATCATGATCCAGACCGCATCGCGGACCTTCGTGCAGTATATCACCAAGCCGATCATGGACAGCATGACGCGCGCCTTCCGCGAGCAATAGCCTCTGCGCGGGCTCGGATCAGCCCGTGGATCTGCGCCGCATGAACCGCCTCGGCGAGGCTGCGCGCACCAAGCGTCCTGCGCGCCGATTTCAGCCGGGCTTTTCGAGGGGCTTTCGCTGATGCCGATGATCGCCGCGCGGGCGTGTCGTCCGCCGGCCGCCAGAAGGCTCAGCGCCTCGCACTGCGCCCTACTCAGACGGATGTCGCCCGCCGGTTGGCTACGGGTCTGTCACGACCACCATTCATCGCTACATTTACTCTAGGGAAGGTCTGCGCGATGAACTGTGGTGGTATCTGTTGCGCAAAACGGATGATGGCCGAGGTGCCCCTTTCCCGGACGGACTTATCCCCCGACCTCTGTCACAGGTATGCCGAGCGCGGTGAAGCTGGTGAGCACGGCTGAGCACGGCAATGCGGATCCGGAGCTCGGCGACCTGATGATCGAAAGTGAAGCATTGTCGATCAGCAGATGCAGCGGTCCGTTAGGCCGCGATAGGGGATGTCCAAGGCCAACGCCTTCTGGCGTCGGCATAGGGTGCTGAAACCTAGCACCGCCCAGTCCATTCCGATCAGCTGCAAAAGGCCTTCGACAAAGCCCGTCGTCTGGCGGAGCGCCACGCCGAGCAGCACTTTCATCATCAGGCAGGCTTGGATAGCAGCATCGCTGTAGCTTTGCTGCCGACCCCTCTTGCCGCTTGGTGGCGGCGTCCAGACCATGTCGGGATTGAACTAGGGCCTGTTGACGTTTGAGGATTCCCAAATCCGTTGCTGAATGATTCAAGGTTTCCAACGTAGGAGGTGACCTTGGCTCGGACGATACTGACAGACATGCAATGGAGGCTCATAGCCCCTCACTGCCGTGGCCGCGCATGTGATCCTGGGCGGACTGGCGAGGACCCTCGCCTCTTTGTTGAGGCGGTGCTGTGGATCGCCCGAACCGGCTGCCCATGGCGGGACCTTCCCGAGGAGTTCGGGAAATGGAACACGGTGTTCAAGCGGTTTCGCAGATGGGTGAAATCCGACGCCTTCTAGGCCGCATATGGGCCACCGGCATGTCGATCAGGCCCGGCCCGCCATACATGTCGAAGCGTGCGAAGTTCTCTGACGAAGCCGGTGTGGCTGCTGAAAGGAGTGATGCGCTAGCTGCGGTCACCAGCAAGTAATTGGATTTTCTCAATCGTTCCTCATGCCTCACTGGCTTTCGAGCCCAGCCCGATTTCTCTGCACTGCCTATAGGAGATGAAGAGCCGAACGAACCAGATGGACTGTCGAAACCAGCCATGTGGTTCCGAAGTCACGTCAGTCCATGTGTGTGTGCTGTGTGCTCCGCCTTCCGAAAGCACGACCATCTGAAACTGGAGTTTTCCGATAAGATTGGCTTCAAAGCCCCTCCAAATACTCCCCATAGGCGTTCTTGCCGAACATCCGCGCCCTTGCCCTCAACCCCTCCCGGTCGATCCAGCCCAGCCCGTAGGCGATCTCATCGGGACTTCCGGTCTGCAGGCCCTGCCGCTCCTGCAGCGTGCGCACGAAATTGCCCGCATCCAGGAGCGAGCCATGTGTGCCGGTGTCGAGCCAGGCGTAGCCGCGGCCCATCGTCTCGACGCCGAGCTGGCCCTGGTCGAGATAGCTTTCGAGCAGTGTCGTGACCTCCAGCTCGCCACGCGCCGAGGGGCGGATCTGGCGGGCACGCTCGGGCGCGGAGGCATCGAGAAAGTAGAGCCCGGTGAGGGCGTAGTTCGAGGGCGGGACCTCGGGCTTCTCGATGATCGCGCGGGCCCGGCCCTCGGCGTCGAAATCGACCACGCCGTAGCGCTCGGGATCGGCGACGTGGTAGCCGAAGACCGTGCCGCCCTCGGGACGCGCATCGGCTGCCGCCAGCATCTCGGGCAGGCCGTGGCCGAAGAAGATGTTGTCGCCCAGAACCATCGCCGACGGCGCGCCCGCGAGAAACTCTTCGGCGAGGATATAGGCCTGCGCCAGCCCCTCGGGGCGCGGCTGCTCAATGTAGTCGAGCGAGATGCCCCACTGGCTGCCGTCGCCCAGCAGGCGCCGGAACTGGGTCTGGTCCTCGGGGGTGGTGATCACCGCGATCTCGCGGATGCCGGCCAGCATCAGCACCGAGAGCGGGTAGTAGATCATCGGCTTGTCGTAGATCGGCAGCAGCTGCTTCGAGACGCCCATGGTGATCGGGTAGAGCCGGGTGCCGGAGCCCCCGGCGAGAATGATGCCCTTGCGGCGGCGGGCGGGGGCGGAAAGCGCGGCGCTCATGAAAACCTCCGGAATCGTCTCTGAAATGGGCCGCTCAGGCGGTGAAGGGGCTGGTCCAACCGGCAAACCGGGGGGCTGCGCGGTCCTTGTCCGACAGCGTGGCAGAGGCGGGATCGATGCCCCAGTCGATGCCGAGGTCGGGATCGTCCCAGGCCACCGCGCCGTCACAGTCGGGGGCGTAGGCATCCGAGCATTTATAGAGCAGCTCGACATCCGGCGTCAGCGTCGCGAAGCCATGCAGGAAGCCCTCGGGCACCAGAAGCTGCCGCCCGTTCTCGGCCGAGAGGTCGACCGTGACATGGCGGCCATAGGTCGGCGAGCCGCGGCGCACGTCCACTGCCACGTCGCGCGCGAGCCCGCGCGTCACGCGCACCACCTTGGCCTGCGCATGCGGAGGACTCTGGTAATGCAGGCCGCGCACCGTGCCCTTGGGCCCGGAGAAGGAGTGGTTGTCCTGCACGAAGTCGATCTCGATTCCGTGGCCGCGCAACGTCTCGCGGTTCCAGCTCTCCATGAACCAGCCGCGCACGTCGCCGAAGCGGCGCGGCTCCAGGATTAGTACGCCGGGCAGGTCGGTCTCGGTGATATTCATGTCGTCTCTTTCAACTCTGTCAGCACCGCGTCGAGCCCGTCGCGCCAGTCGGGGCGCACGAGGCCGAACGCAGCCTGCGTGCTGCGGCAGTCGAGCCGCGAGTTGAGCGGGCGCGGCGCGGGCGTCGGGTAGGCGCTGCTGGGAATGCCGGACACCGCGCAGTCGCGCCCGCCTTGCGCCATGATCTCACGCGCGAAACCGGCCCAGCTCGTGTCCGGCGCGCCGGAGAAGTGGTGGATGCCACTCTTCGACGGGTCGGCAGCCAGTGCTTCGGTGATAGTCACGCAGGCCCGCGCGATAGCATTGGCCGGGGTCGGGCCGCCGACTTGGTCGGCCACCACGTTGAGCGCGTCGCGCTCCGCCCCAAGCCGTAGCATGGTCTTCACGAAGTTCGCCCCATGCGCCGAGAACACCCACGAGGTCCGCAGGATGGCCCAGCCGGCGGGGTTGGCCGCTGCCGCGACGCCCTGCTCGCCCACCAGCTTGGTCCGGCCATAGGCGCCGAGCGGCGCGGTCGGGGCATCCGGGGCGAATGGCGTATCGCCCGCGCCGTCGAAGACGTAATCGGTGGAGATATGCACGAAGGACAGGCGCGCCTGCGCCGCCGACCGCGCCAGCGCGGCGGGGGCCTCGGCGTTGATCCTGTGCGCGGCGGCTCCCTTGGTCTCGGCCGCGTCCACGGCGGTCCATGCGGCGGCATTGATCACCGCCTGCGGCCAGCCGGTCGCGGCCTCGCGCGCGAGGATCCGCGCCGCGCCCTCGGGGTCCGACAGGTCGGCCTCATCGCGGCCCATGCAGCGGATCTCATGGCCCTGCCCGTCGAGCCGCGAAAGCTCGGTCGCCACCTGCCCCGACCGGCCGAAGATCAGCACTCTCATTCCGCCGCCGCTCCGGTGCCGAGCCGCTGGCCCACGCCCGCGCGCGACTGCAAGGGCCGCCACCAAGCCTCGTTGGCGAGATACCACGCGACGGTACGCCTCAGCCCTTCCTCGACCGTCACCGAGGGCCGCCAGCCCAGCTCCTCGCGGATGCGGGTCGGGTCGATGGCGTAGCGCGCGTCATGGCCGGGCCGGTCTGCGACGAAGGCGATCTGCTGGGCGTAGAAGCCGCTTTCCTTGGGGCACAGCTCGTCGAGGATGGCGCAGAGCGTGCGCACGAGCTCGAGATTGCTGCGCTCGTTCTCGCCGCCGATGTTGTAGCTGCGGCCCACCCGGCCCTTCTCCAGCACGGTGAGCAGCGCGTCGGCGTGATCCTCGACATAGAGCCAGTCGCGCACGTTCTCGCCGGTGCCGTAGATCGGCAGCGCGCGCCCCGCCCGCGCGTTCAGGATCACCACCGGGATCAGCTTCTCGGGGAAGTGGTAAGGCCCGTAATTGTTCGAGCAGTTGGTCAGAAGGACGGGCAGCCCGTAGGTCTTGTGCCAGGCCCGCACGAGGTGGTCGGAGGCCGCCTTCGAGGCCGAATAGGGCGAGCGCGGATCGTAGGGCGTGTCTTCGGTGAACTTGATCGTCCTGTCGGCGGGCAGCGAGCCGAACACCTCGTCGGTCGAGACGTGGTGAAAGCGGAAGCCTTCGGGCCGGCCCCGACCCTCCCAATAGGCCCGCGCCGCCTCGAGCAGGTTGTAGGTGCCGGTGATGTTGGTCTCGACGAAGTCGCCCGGCCCGTCGATCGAGCGGTCGACATGGCTCTCGGCGGCGAGGTGCAGCACCGCCTCCGGCGCGCGTTCGGCGAAGATGCGGTCGAGTGCCGCGCGATCGCGGATATCGGCCCGCTCGAAGGTATAGAGCGGGCTGTCCGCCGCCGGTGCGACGTTCTCCTCGCAGGCGGCATAGGTCAGCGCGTCGAGATTGACGACCGCGTGGCCGCGCGCCACCGCCAGCCGCACTAGGGCCGAACCGATGAACCCGGCGCCGCCGGTAATCAGAAGTTTCACATCCGGCTCTTTCGTTCCCGGGGCCGCGGCCCCTCATGGCGGATCATGCTGTCGGCTTTTGCCTTCCAAGACAACATGCTCGGAAGATCCGGGTGGGCGATGCCCCCTGCCATGCAACATGGATAACAGCCCCGCGCCCAACAGGGCGACCGCAGTTGGCTATGAGGCTCTGATCTGACTCTCTTGCTGCCGGGCGCGTGATGGTATCCTGACGCACTGTTATCCACAGGATCTGCTTTTCGCTCTTCCGTTAATATATAGGTTAAAGAAGTTAAGCCGAATCAAGGGCAGGATTTTTCTAAAAAAATCAATCTCTTATGATTACCCTAAGGGACCAGAAACCCGTGGTTTGGGGAGTAGAAACCCGTGACTTGGGGGAGTAAAAACCCGTGTCTTATAGTAGTAGCTTGCGGTAGCGCATACGCAACAGGGGATCGCTGTTCGCACCCCCCTCCTCGATCAATTCGTAGGTGGGGATTTTTTCCGCAGCGATGGCTTTGCGTAACGCCTTGGCAAAATCGGCATAGCGCATCTGCGAGCCTGACCTACGGTGCAGGTCGCGGAATGAAAACGCCCACCCATCCGAGTTGTTGAGTCCGTTTCCAGCGTGCCTTCTGGCGAGCCGATACAAGAACCGGTCAAGTCCCGACGTGAGGTCGAAGTAGAGCGGCGTGATGCTCAATACCTCTTTGCGACTACCGGTTACGGCCCGGTAGATCCATGTCGGAATGGTTATCTGAGCGCCGAGCGGCCTGGCGTGGCCATCGGCATCCTTAATCTCATCGAAGGTGAAATCCGAGACCAGATTGAAGTCTTCGTGTCTGTCTTTCCGATCATGGCGACGGATCGTCGTTCGGATGCGGGTTGCCCGAAGGCGGTTCATCGCAGCCTTGAACCGCTCGTATTCTCGGCCACCTACCCTGCCCATGCTGTCGCACCAGCGAATGCTTTTCATGAGGTCATACGGCCGAAAAGAGATCGTCTGCGCCGGCGTCTCGTCTCGCTCCACTGCAGCGTTGAGCTGCGAAATGGCCCATATCACTAAGTCGAAATCCCATATTGTGGCGATATCGTCGCCCTCGGTCGAGGTGATGACCACCTGCTGACCGCTCGGGCCCTCCCACTCGATACGGCGTTGACCTCTCTTCGCGATCGACACCATGGGCGCGCTCATCATCTCCTTGTCGTCTCGCAAGGGAACGTCGCCGACAAGCGCCACGAAAAGGTCGAGCTGCTCCCTAGCAGTGCTCACCTGTCTGAACCTTGCGTAGATGCGTGTTTGCGTAGATACGCACGCGCAGCTTCATCGAGGATGTTCTGGTGCGTCCGGCCGGTTTCGAAAGACAGACGGCGCAGGGCTTGGTAGGTCTCACCATCGAGCACCAGACTTAGCCTCTTGCTCGGCGACATGGGGGCAGGTGCCGGCTTCGGTTTCGGCGCCGCCTTCGGCTTGGAGCGCGTGCGAGCCCCCTGCCCTTTCTGATCGGAAGCCTTCGCCTCGGTATCTACCAAGCCTGACAGACTGAAGCTCTTTGCCATCACATCACCCCTTTCAGATACTGCCACAGCCGCTGCATCTCGGCGAGCGCATCCGGGTTGTTCGCCTCGATGACGCTCTGCCCGGCCCCGCCCATCTCACCATAGACGATGCGGTTGTTGATATTGACCGGGGCCACGCGGCCATGCTGTGCAAGTTCCCTTGCGGCGGCATCTGTGAGGCGTGCCTGAGGATTCACCATCGTCATGACGAACGCGAACGGCACCCCTGCCCTACTCGCTGCGCCGATTGTTGGGCCGATCGCGTCTAGGTCATCAGTGCTGGCTCGGCTCGGGATTACCACCAAGTCAGAGGCGCCCATCACGTCCTGCATCCATCCGGGCACCTGCGGCGGGGTGTCGATCACCACCAGGTCGAAATGGCTGCTCAGGTGCGGTAGGATCTCCGGTAGATTGCCCGGCTCCGGGTCGTCATCGAGCATGGTGGGGTGATCCGCTTGGCGGCGCGTGAGCCACCTTCTAGTGGTGCCTTGCGGGTCGAGATCGACTAGGAGGACACGCTGCCCCTCCTCGGCTGCGAGGGCTGCCAAGTTGCGGCTCAGAGCGGTCTTGCCGGCTCCACCCTTCTGCATTGCTATCGTCATCGTCTTCATGGGGTCACCTTGCGTAGCTCCAGCTGCGCAGTCAAGCATGCACGTACGCATCTACGCATGTAAGTTTTTGCTTGCGATCGGCAGCTTAGCTCGACTTTGTACATTTTCTCTCACGTCCAAGTCCAGAAGATGGCTTCGTTCGCTATGAACTCGAGCGCGTCGTCGAGGGGCATGGTGACACCGCCCATGTCATCGATATCCTCCCATTTGCGCCGGTGTGACCAGTATTCGAGCCGGACCTCGTCGCCGGTGCCTGTCGGCTTCAGGCGGGCAATCGGCGCCTCCGTCTTTAGCCTAGCACTCTGAACCGATCATGAAGGCGGCACCGTAAAGGACATTCGGACCCTGTCGAGATAGAGATTCAGCCACTTCCCATAACGGAGTTCGGGATCTTTCATCCGGGGAGCGTTCAGAAAAACCGTTTCCTGAGGCGATCTAGGAGAGAGTAGGCGTAGAGATCGAGTTTTCGCACCATGCGGGATCGCTCGCTCCCCTTCGGACCATTCTGTACGGATTGGATCCTTCGACGGATCCGCAGGCTGTCATCGGCGCGCACGCAATACTGGTTGAGATACCAGAACAGGAATTTCTGCCGCCAGACTGGGTCGGGCGGGGCGGGGCGGGTGATGGCCGAGACCAGTTCCTCATGGCTTCGGACCTGCTGCACGGCGAGGCCGAAATCAGAGGCGGCAAAGCTGATCACGGGGCGGTCCTGCAGCAAGGCTTCGAACAACACGCCCGAATTCGCGCCGATCACCATTTCGGCACCGGGGATCAGATCGTAGATCGAGCCGGTCGAAACGGTGACGTCCGGGTTGCGCCCGAACTCGGCCAGGACGCGGGCGACCTTGCGGCTCTTGCAATGCGGATGACGCTTGATGACCGTCTTCAGGCCCCGCCCGGAGGCGGCCGAGACGATACGATCCAACGCCGCGCTGGCGTCGAGCCAGCTGCCCCGAACCACCGAGTCGTTCTGGATCTGCAAGGGCACGAAGACATAGCCCGTGTCGATCCTGACGCCGTCTTTCGGCGGCTGGGAATATTTCGAACGGTTGGCCTGGCGGAGATCGCGGCCCAGATCGGTCAGGAAGCTGCGCGCAGCATCCGGGTCCTGCCGGGAAATCTTATCGTGGAACCTCTCGGGAAAGAGGGCCAGTTCGGAGAAGCAAGCATAACCCATCCGGTCCATCGTGTAGAAGGGCGGGATGTAGGATTCCTTGCAGCGCAGGACGTTCCCGGCCTCGCCATAGGAGTGGAAGCTGATCAGGAACCGGTCGGGCGGCGCGCCGCGCGGGGCGCGTTCGGCGCCGCGCGGCAGCCAGACCGGATCGATCAGGACGTTCATTTCGGCCAGGCTCGCCAGGAGCGTGCTGTAGAAGATCCGATGCTGCGTGCCGTCCTGCGGATTCCGGAACCACGCCTCCGGCACCTCCAGCGCCACGATCCGGCGGTCGCTGGGCATTGGCGGAGACGGGTCCGACATCCTGCGCGGGCTTTCGGTCAGGTCCGCTCTCCCATCGGAAAAAGCAGCCGTCCTACGATCCGCGCCACCGGGTTCCGGAGATTTCGGACGAAGGCGACGGGCTCGCTGCGCAGCCGGACGACAGCGCTTTCGCCGCCGCGCTGATGCACCAGCGGTTTCAGGACCGGGATCCAAAGACGCAGGACCTGCCGGGGCCCCAGCGTGTTGGCGGGCGAATAGGCCAGCCAGCACAGCACCGGGTGTCGGCCGAGCCAATGGGCCTGCGCGAAACCGACCGGATGCTTCTGCAGCTCCCGGGCCAGGTCCGAGCGCCCGCGCCGACGGTAGATCGTGGCCAGAAGCGGGACCGACGACCACAGCCGCCAGCTGAACAGCCCGTAATTGACAATGCGGCGCTCTCTGGAGCGGCGGGCCTTCTTGCGCGCGAGGTAAGCGGTCTCGACGATGTCGAACTCGGCCAGGTGCACCGGGCAATCCGCGGGGGGCTCCGCGCGGGGCGGAAACAGCGTCTCGCCCGACTCCAGGCCGAAATAGTCCTTGGCGATCCGGTCGTTACCGGGCGCGGCCTGCGCCATGATCGTGTCGGCGATCTCCTCGGTGAGGAACCACGGGCCGGGCATCGGCAGGCCCTTGTCCCGGCGCCAGGCATTGAGACCCGACACGACATCCTCGATGAAGTTCAGATAGGCCTTCTTGTGCGGGAAGGAGCGCTTGTTGAACTGCCGGATCAGCTCGACATGGGCCGCCGACAGCCGGGCATCGTTGTGCTTTTGCCTAAGCGGGGCAGGGAGGGCGGCAATCTGCGGCAGGCCGGCGGTTTCGGCGAAATCGTCGGTGATGCTCCACGACCCGCCGCGGACGCGCTGATAGCGCCGGACATGGAGGGCGTCCTTGGACAGCAGGCTCTCCCAGTTGCGGACCAGCCGACCGTAATCCAGGCAGGCCCGGGTCTCGGCTTCCTGCAGCCAGGTCGAGAAACGTGACTTCTTGGCGTTGATGGCGCCGCCCGCCACGAATTCCGCGTATTGCGAATTGGCCCATTCGTCCTGGCGGCGCAGGTAGACCACCATTTCGGTCGGGAAATCCTCGAAATATTCGGGCAGGGCGAGGGATTTCGGATTTAGGAAGAAGGCTTCCGACGACAGAATGATGGTGTGGATGCGCCCCTTCATCAGGGCCAGCCCGTCGAGGATATGCTGCCGCAGCTCGAGGGTGCCCTGTGCGGCCGCTTCCATGAAGCGTGCATGCCCGGCCTGCTTGTGCGGCCGGTCCTCCTGCCAGAACAGGCCGACCTCGGGATACCAGATCCCCGCCCGCAGAAGCTCCGCCCGGTTGTCGTCCAAAAGGTGCTGCAGCAGGGTGCTGCCGGTCTTGGTCGCGCCCAGATGCAGGATCAGCCGCGGGCGTTCGGTCGTCGCCGCAGGCGTCGTGACCGGTGCGCCGACGCGGTCGTTGCGCGCGTAGAAGTTAAGCGCGCGCTGAAAGTCCTGTTCCAGCGGGTCCTTCGGCTCATGCAGCAATTCGGCGTAGAGCCGGTCGGCGGGAACCGGCGACAGGCCGATCGCGGTCTCGATGTAATCGATACGCCGCAACCGCGTCGCGGCCAGAAGCAGCCCGTAGGCATTGGCACGCCGATGTTGCCGCGACAGCTGCGAGGGATCGCGGATCAGGTCCTGCGATCCGATCCCGGCCCGTGACAATGTCTTTTCCAGCCCTTCGAGGAAAACATCGGTGGCCTGCGCGCTCCGGGCGGTCTTCCAGGCAAATCCGAAATATAGGTAGTGCAGGAACTGCGAAACCTGGAACCTCGCGAGCCACCAATGCGGCGAGCCGGGATCGAAGGCGCCGTGATCGTTCAGCTGTTCGACGGTGAGGTCGAAGTTCCGCAGCTGGTCGCGGACATCGGCCATGGTCTGCGTCCGCCGCACGGCCGATTGCGGCCGGATCCGGTAGACCACGCCATTGCTGTCGGAGAGCGAGATCACCGGGTCGGCCAAATAGGCCTGCAGCAGGAAGGCGCGCTCTTCGCGGTAGGTGGTCAGGAAGCGGATATTCCCGCCGTTCAGGAAGTCCCGGCGGTAGAGCCAGTTCCAGAAGTGCCGCGAATGGGCGATCTCGTGATGCTCGGCCAGAGAGGTGCGATGCACCTCTTGCGGGAAAAAGGCTTCGGTGGCGTCGCGACGCATCTGCAGGACCGTGCCGCTGTCGTCCTCGACCTGCTCGTGCAGCTTGCGGTACCGGACCATGTCGGCCTGATCGGTCTCGGCCATCTTCACGACCCGTTCGAGATGCCCGGGATCCGGCATGTAGTCGTCGGGATCTATGAACAGCACGTAGCGGCCGCGGGCCAGGTCGATGCCCTGATTTCGCACGAATCCCGGGCCCGCGTTCTCCGCGCGCTGGATCAGCCGAAAGCGCGGATCGCGCGCGCAGAAGCCTTCGATCACCTTGGCCGACCGGTCGGGGCTGACGTCATCGATCAGGATGACCTCGAAATCCCGCAGGCTCTGGCGCTGGATCGACCCCAGGCATTCGGAGACATATTGCTCCACGCCGTGAACCGGGATGACGATCGACAGCATCGGTGCGTCAGAGACCGCATCCGGCACCGGCTGGACGGGGCGGTTTCCTTCGATGAAATCGAGCACGTCCTCGATCTGTGCCGGCACCTCGCCCTCGGGCAGGTGGTAGATCGTGTACCAGATGTAGAAGGCGTAGAAGAATTCGGCCAGATCGCGGCTGCGGTGGCGATGCGGAATCTCGACCCGGTCGTCGGTCAGACCCCAGCCGGCGTAGCAGGGGGCGCCGAAACAGACGACCTCCTTGCTGGCCAGAAGCGCCTCGAGACCCATGCCGCTGGTGCCGACATAGACCTTGTCGACCAGCTCGAACAGCTCGAACGGATTGACCCCGTCGCGCAGGATCCGCACCCGTCCCTCGGAGCTCAAATGGTCGAAATAGCCACGCCGCTGGCCGCCCTTGACCCAGTTGAGATCGGGGTGGGTCTTGACGATGATTTCGGCATCCGGGTTTTCGGCGATGGCCGCCTGCAGCATCGCCTCGAACTCGGCCGTCGAGGCGCGGCCATAGAAGGTCGAGGCATCCGCGAAGTTCTGGTCCACGACCAGGACCCGCCGCGTGTAATCGGACGAGACTTCCGGCCTGAAGAATGGCTGGGAATTGTATTTCGAGATCTTTGCCTCGACGATGCGTCGCATGGCGCTTTCGGCGCGTACCCGTTCGGCTGCGCTCAGGACGAAATCGCCGTTCAGCTTTTCATCCAGCCGGGTTTCGTAATCCGCCATGTAGTACTGGGCGCGATCATCGAAAATATAGCCGAGGCAGGCCTGCCTCGGATCCCGCGAGGCCAAGGCCTCGGACCAGCTGGTCGTCGAGGCTAGGAAGCCCATCTCGAAGAACAGCACCTCATCCTCGGTGCCGACATGGGGCAGCAGGTTCTTGGTGCTGTCATGCGACTTCGACAGATCGTCCAGAACCGCGCCATACATCAGGACCGGGGCATCCCCCCCGATCTGCGCCTCGTCCACCGCCACGAGGTCGGGAAAGAGCCGCGGCAAATTGGCCGAGAAGGCCGTCTCCAGGTTCTTTCGCTGGAAACCGACCCGGTGCGGCAGGCCGCGGCGGTCCAGCAGGTCCGCGCGGAAGTCGGCGATTTCCCGCTTCTTAGGCCGACCCAGAAGGTCGAGGAACCTGCGATAGAGGTCCGGGGTGCCGGTCTGATTCTCGTGTTTCTTGCTCATCGCCCTGATCGGTTCCCGATTTCGTCGTTGCGCAGCGTTCTGATCGGCCCTTTGGAAACGGGAGGATGCCCGAGCGGGCCGCCCTGACTGCGGGCCGCTATAATTGAAAAGAACGGGCAGCGGTAGATCGCGGCGGTGCTTGGGGAGAGCCAGTCCCGATCCGCCTGCAGCAGAAAGCGGCGGTCCTGACCCGCAGGCGGATCTCGACGGCGCTCAACGGCCCTTGGTGAGGTCGTCGTAACGCCGCAGGTCGGTGATCAGGGATTCCATTTCATCCACGGGGATCATGTTGGGGCCGTCGCTCGGCGCGTTGTCGGGGTCCTGGTGGGTCTCGATGAACAGGGCGGAGACGCCCACGGCGACCGCGGCGCGGGCCAGCACGGGAGCGAATTCGCGCTGTCCGCCGCTCGTGGTGCCGCGACCGCCGGGCTGCTGGATCGAATGGGTGGCATCGAAGACGACAGGATGACCGGTGGCGGCCATGATGGGAAGGCCACGGAAGTCGCTCACGAGGGTGTTGTAACCGAAGCTCGTACCGCGATCGCAGAGCATGATGCGGCTGTTGCCGGTCGAGGCGATCTTCTTGGCCACGTTCGCCATGTCCCAAGGCGCCAGGAACTGACCCTTTTTGACGTTGATCGCGGCGCCCGTCTCGCCTGCGGCCAGCAGCAGGTCGGTCTGGCGGCACAGGAAGGCCGGGATCTGCAGGATATCGACCGCCGCCTCGGCCGCCGGCGCGCAATGCGCGGCCTCGTGCACGTCGGTCAGCACGGGACAGCCGAATTCCTCGCGGATCTTGGCGAGGATCGTCAGCCCCTTTTCCATCCCGAGACCGCGCGCCGTTCCGATCGAGGAGCGGTTGGCCTTGTCGTAGCTGGCCTTGAAGACGAAACGGGTGCCCGAGGGGGCACAGGCCTCGGCGATCCTCTCGGCCATCATCCGTGCATGATCGAGGCTTTCCAGCTGGCAGGGGCCGGTGATCAGCATGAAAGGCGCGTCGCCTCCGACGCGGATGCCGGCGATGTCGATCACATTGGTCGGGGTCATGTCGGTTCCAATACGGCTTCGATCCGCGCCACATCGGCCGGATTGTTGAGTTCCCAGAAGGCGCGCCCGCGCGCATCCACTTCGACGCAGCGTATCTTCACGCCGTTCTCGAGAAAGCGCAGCTGTTCCAGCCCTTCCAGCGTCTCGAGCGCTCCGGCCTCCCAGCCGGCATAGGCGGCGAGGGCGGCGGGGCGGTAGGCGTAGACACCGACATGATGGAAGACAGGGATCGGTCCCCCGCCCGCCAGGACGCTGTCGGGCAGGAAGGGAACGACCTCCTTCGAGAAATACAGCGCGTCGCTGCGCGTGTCGAAGACGACCGTGGTGCCGCCGACACGGCCGTTCCGGCGATCCTCGACGAAATGCCCGTAGGTCAGCGCGTCGCAACGCAGGACCGGGGTCGCGACGGCGGCATCCGGATCGGCCTTCATGGCCGTGACCAAAGCTTCGACGAACCAAGGGGGCGTCAGCGGTGCATCGCCCTGGAGGTTGACCACCAGATCTGCCGCGATGCCCGCTTGCGCCAAGGCGTCGGCGCAGCGAGCGGTGCCGTTTTCACAGCTTTCCGACGTCGTCACCACCTCGGCGCCGAAGCTCTCGGCTTCGGCCCGGATACGGTCGTCATCCGTGGCCACGTAGATGGCGTCGATACCGGTGACGCTGCGCGCCGCCTCCCATGTCATCCGGATCAGGGTCTTCGTTGTGCCATCGGGCTGACGCAGGCGCGCCAGCGGCTTGCCGGGATAGCGCGTCGAGGCATAGCGGGCGGGGATCAGGAGGACGGTTTTCATACCACGCCGGCCCGCAGGCAGTCATGGACATGCAGGACACCGACCGGGGCGCCGTCCCCGTCGACCACGAACAGCGCGCCGATCGCATGCGCGTTGAGCTTGGCCAGCGCTGTCGCGGCCAGGACATCCGGGGTCACGGTCACCGGTGAATCCTTGGCGATCTCGATCGCCCGGCGATCGAGAAGCCCGTCCATGTTGCGTCGCAGGTCGCCATCCGTGATAACCCCGACAAGCTTGCCGCTGCGGACGATGCCGGCGATGCCGAACCCCTTGGAGGTCATGACCAGAAGTGTCTCGCGCATATCGGTCTCGGCATCGACCAGCGGAACGGCATCGCCGGCATGCATCAGCTGCTCGACCTTGGCCATCTGCGCGCCGAGCTTTCCGCCCGGATGGAAGACGCTGAAATCCTGGGGCCGGAAGCCGCGCCGCGACATCAGGCTGACGGCCAGCGCATCACCGAGCGCCAGGGCCAGCGTAGTCGAGGTGGTCGGGGCCATGCCGATCGAGCAGGCCTCGGGGGCCGCAGGCAGCAGTAGGCGGTGATCGGCCATCTTCATCAGACTGCTGTCGTTGCGCGACGAGATCGCGATCAGCGGAATCGAGAAGCGCCGGGTATAGGCGACCAGGTCGCGTAGTTCCGAGGTTTCGCCGGAATTGGAGATCAGCAGGCAGACATCGGCCGAGGTGATCATGCCCAGATCCCCGTGGCTCGCCTCAGCGGCATGAACGAAACAGGCTGGCGTGCCCGTGCTGGCGAGCGTCGCTGCGATCTTGCGGCCGATATGGCCCGATTTTCCGATGCCCGAGACGATGACACGCCCTTGGCAGGCCTGGATGCAGTCGATCGCCGCGGCCAGATCCTCTGGCAGCGCCGCGGCCATGTCGAGCAGTGCCTGACCCTCGATTTCGAGAACCCGCCGGGCGCCGAGGAGAGCATCGCTGGGCGGAGCGATGCGTGAGGAGAGTGTCATGCAAGAAGCCCTAATGAGGTCAAGTCACGCCGGTCTAAGCCCGCGGCCTGCCCATTTCAAGAAAGCTACGGTCAGGATGCATTGATCTCAGTTGCGCTGCGTGATTCACGCCTCCGAAAACGGAGCGATTACATGAGCGATCTCTTCTGGCTGACCGACGCGCAGATGGCACGTCTGGCTCCCTTCTTTCCCAAGTCACACGGGAAGCCCCGGGTTGATGACAAGCGGGTGCTGAGCGGGATTATTTTCATCAATCGCAATGGCTTGCGTTGGCGTGACGCTCCTGCTGCATATGGTCCTCACAAAACACTTTACAGCCGCTGGAAGCGTTGGAGCGAAAAGGGCATCTTCGCGCGGATGATGGCCGGACTGTCGGCGGAACACGGTGAGAAGACGACCGTGATGATCGACGCGACATACCTCAAGGCCCACCGAACGGCGACCAGCATGGCCGCCAAAAAGGGGGGCGTGGTCGCCTGATTGGTCGAACCAAAGGCGGTATGAACACCAAGCTGCACGCCATCTGCGACAGTCAGGGACGACCGATCGACCTGTTCGTCACCGCTGGACAGGTCAGCGATTATATCGGCGCACGGGCGCTGCTCAGTCGCCTACCAAACGTCAAATGGCTACTCGGGGATCGTGGCTATGACGCTGACTGGTTCAGAGAAGCGTTGCAGGACAAGGGGATACGCGCCTGCATCCCAGGCCGGAAGAAACGCAAGACGCCGGTCAAATATGACAAGCGGAGGTACAAGCGGCGCAACCGCATCGAGATCATGTTCGGCAGGCTCAAGGACTGGAGGCGCGTCGCGACCCGCTATGACCGATGCCCCAAGGTGTTCCTCTCAGCCATCGCCCTCGCGGCTCTCGTCATTTACTGGTTATGAATCCTGACCCTAGGTGTTTAGTCCCGGCATCTGGTGGATCGGGTTCAGGGTGAATCTGTCTGGCTCGGATGTCCAGATCTTGCAGATGTATTCGTAGGGTGTGAGGCCACTGAGGGTCTTGAGCCGGCGCGCGAAGTTATAAGCCGCCATGAAGTCCTCCAGATGGATGCGGAGCTGGTTGTGGTCGTCGTAATGGAAGCGCTTGACGGTCGCTTCCTTGATCGTGCGGTTCATTCGTTCTACCTGACCATTCGTCCAAGGGTGCTTCACCTTTGTCAGCCTGTGTTCGATTTCCTGTTCCCGGCACACGCGGTCAAAGATGTGCTCGAAGGCGCTTGTGTCGCTGTTTCGATTGGTGAACTGGATGCCGTTGTCGGTCAGCACTGTGTGCAGCCGGTAGGGAACGGCAGTAATCAGGTCGCGCAAGAACTGAGCAGCGGCCATCTTTCCCGCTTTCTCGACGAGTTGGGTGAAGGCGAACTTGCTCGTCCGGTCAATGCCGACGAACAGGTAAAGCTTGCCTTCAGCGGTCTGAACCTCGGCAATGTCGATGTGGAAGTAACCGATAGGATAGCGCTTGAACTTCTCGCGCTTCGGCTTGTTACCGTCCACGTCAGGCAGCCGAGAAATGCCATGGCGCTGCAGGCACCGGTGCAGCGCGGAACGCGTCAAATGCGGGATCGATGGCTGCAGCGCGTAAAGACAATCATCCAGCGGCAGCAGCGTGTGCCGCCGAAACGCCACAACCATTGCCTCCTCAGCCTCGGACAAAACGGTGGAGCGCGGCTCCTTCGGCCCGGTCTTGAGATCCTCCACCGTCTGGCGCTTGCGCCACTTCGCCACCGTCTTTGGGTTGATCCCAAGTTCGCGGCTCAGCGTTGCGAGCGAAGCTTGCGATCGTTGTATTGCAGCTCTGACAGCGTGCGTTGTCGTGGCGCTCCCGTGACGAACCTGGCCCATAATGCTGCCTTCCATTCCTGAGAAAGGATCGCACCATCAAAACTTGGGATCAAACACCTAGCCGGCGGCGGGCACTGCATTCTTCAAGCGGGACGAAGAAACTGAAAACCCTGCCCCGGCCAAGATGATGCATCAATCGAGG
>JACLAD010002457.1_pt1 | contig 32916 bp, 30 predicted proteins | sample 8027901 | NCBI WGS metagenome assembly JACLAD01 (sample SAMN15725071, study PRJNA655200) | protist metagenome | isolation source: fluorescence activated cell sorting (FACS) single amplified genomes of... | place: Spain: Blaines Bay Microbial Observatory, Mediterranean Sea | collected 2016-07-05 | reverse complement strand
GGCACGAACGGAACGGTCATCCGCTGGCGAAGATCATAGCGTCGCCCGTGAGTGCTTCGTGGAAGGGCTGAGCCGTTTCGACGTCATGGAGTATGACGGTGTCTTGATGGTCTTGGTAGAGAGCGACCTTTTGCCACCGGACCCTTCGATCGTGGTCATTCCTCTGCTGTCCGATTATCCCGCTGTCAGGCACCTGAACCCTGAAATATGGATTGAGAGGCGCCGCTTCATCTTGGCGACACGCCTGATCGCGGCCGTGCGCAGGGCAAGTCTGCGACGCAGGGGAACCGTGGCAGATCAAGGAGACCTTGTGACCCGAGCAATCGATGTCCTGATGGCTGGAGTCTAAAGGATGATCCACCGGCCACGAGGCGGGGTCTTTTGAAACTCGTTGCCGAGGCAGTAAAGGCGCATTTCGAGCAGATCCTCGGACGCAAGGATGACGTGCTCGAGGTCTACCCGTTCCGCAATGCCGACGAGGCGCTCGAAACTTGGCGCGCGACGAGCGCCCGACCCGAACTTTGCTTTGCCTGAAGGCGGTGCCGGTAGCCCGGAGCCTGTGCTTCCGGGGCAATCTCGTCGTGGCTTGTCGACCCTGTGAGGTCAGCGCGGCGTACTACTCGCCAAGCGTCATCTGGCCGCCACGGATGTCGATCTTTTCGATGTTGTAGATGCCCGTATCGCCCTCGCGAGCAGGAAGGGCCTGAAGGGGGTTCGGTCGGATCCCGTTCGGCGCGGCCTGCCAAACGGATTACAGGCCCCACAAGACCGCGTTCAGGCCGTCCATGACTTTTTGCCCCTCAGCCGGCGACAGGCGACAGACAGGTTTCATATGCCGCATTCGCTGCGCCTCTACGGTGAGAGGCATATGCGACCGAACGCGGTACGGCTCGTCCTCGATCTGGATATCGACGGTGAGCTTGCTCAGCGCCGGGAGCGCGCCGGATGGCAGGATCGGCACCAGAACGACCGTGTTGAGTTCCAAGAGGTGCTCGGCTTGGACCACTGCATAGAAATCGGCGCCGATCTTGAAGACGTCAAACTTCTGCATCTGGCCACGGATGGTTCAGGGCCAGATGCGATCCAGGGACACCTCTTTTCTCGATATGCTCCGCCTCGGCGGAGAGGGCCGCTTCATTCTCGCGAAACCATGCAGCAGCACGCTCCTCGGGGCTCCCGGTCGCCATATCGGCAGCGATAAGGTCCTTGATATACGCGGTAGCGTTCGATCTCCTGATCGCGACCCATGCCATCAACCTGTCTTTTTCGGGCTGATCCATTCTGATTGTAAGGTTCGCCATCAGTGCCTCCGCTGCGGATGTCGCACTAACAAATGTAGTCTGATGTGTGTGCGCCGCAAGGTGGCTGTCGCGCGGATCGGAGTCCGTCGGGTCAGCCAGCGTGCAGTTCATTGTAAGGACGCCGGGACCCACTCGAGATCAGCTTGACGGCCTGAAATTCCAGGGGAAGAGGTCGCCGACCCTGCTCTGCGGATGGCAGGTGGCGGTGGCTTCGAGTGTTGCCTCAAGGTAGGCGAACGGCTCGACGTCGTTGCTCTTCGCGGTCTCGATGAGAGTGAATCGTCCCGGTTTTGCTTTTCTCCGGGCAAGCCGGGGCGGTGCAGATCTCCAGCCGTCACCCCCTTGCAGCATGGACTGCCTCCATGCAGGGTCCCCCTAGTTGTCTTAGCTCTAGTAGGATTGCCATGCGGTCTACCTCGGTCACGGCCATGCTCACCGTCCTTGCGCAGGCTTCCGATTCAATGGCGCAGGCCTCGGCGTTGAAACGGTTCGGCCGCGCGCTTCTGGAGAGGCAGGACGACGCGGCCGCGCTGCTGGCGCAGGTGGCCGGCAGCGCGATTGGCGACGACGACGAGCGCATGAGCCAGCTGCTCAGCACGGTGCTGGACGAGGCCCGGATGGCGCGGGAGAACGGGCAGCGACAGGGCGCTCTCTTTATTGATGCGCTGGAGGCGCAGCTCGGCGAACTGGTCGCATCGAATGATCTGACATTCAGGGGGAGCCTGGCGGTCTCGGGGGCTTGGATCCGCGCGGGCCTGACCCCGCCCGACATCCTCGCCGCGCGGCAGGATGCCTTCACCGACGCGGTGGAAGACGGCGAAGATCCGGCCGCTCTGGAGACCTTGCTCGACGGCTTGATCGGTAGCCTGACGCGGGAGCACGGCGGCAATGTCTCGGTCCTCCACGCCCTGTTTGCCGAGATGCTGCCCACCGTGCCGCCCGAGGCGCGCCGCGCCTTGGTCCGACTTGCCGTGGCGCGGCCAAAGGAGATCTTCGCTGAGCTTGGCTGTGCCTGGTTGCTCGATCCCAACGCGGAAATCCGAACCGGCGCGGTGGAGGGTCTTTCGGACCGCTTGGCGGCGGGGACGGCCTCGGCAGAGATGCTGGCCCGGCTCACGATCCTGCGGAGCTGGCTGGCGGATGCGGCGCTGCGCGACCGGCTGGACGGCCTTGTGCGGGAGGCCATGCGCAAGGGGGTGGCGGGCGCGGCGCGGGAGCCGGAGCGCAAGCTGCACCGGATCATCGCCAGCCCGGTCGACGGCTCGGGCGCGCAGAGCATGGCGGCGGCGGTGCAGGCAGGGGGAACCCGCAGCGTCGCCGTGGTGCTGCTGAAGCAGGGGTTCGGCGTGAAGGATGCCTATGTGCTGCCCTGCGACAGCGCCACCGAGCAGCGGAGCATTCTCGCCACCCTCACCGATGAGATCGAGGCGCTGGATGTGCCGCGTGCCTACATGGAGCAGGCGCTCGGCATCGCCTTGGGTGAGGGGCTGGAGGCGGGTCTGGCACCCGTGCCGGGACTGGTGGATGTGGCGCAGGCCTGCGGCCTCGCCGAGTTGCGCCCGTTGTCCGCCTCGGTCGAGGCCATGCTGGACTTGGCGGATCCCGAGGGCCGCTTTGCCAGCCTGACGGTACAAGCCCGGGGCCGGTTGATCACGGCCAGTGAACATTGGCCTGACGCGTATCCGGTCCTGGACAGCTGGTTCGAAGACAGCGACGAGACCCTGGCGGCGCTGGAGAATGCCAAGTCCCATACCGCGTTGACCCGCAACATGTGGCGTCTGCTGGAAGACCGCCGCGCGCACTGGACCGCCGTCATCGCCCGCAATGCGCTGCTGCTCAGCGCTGCGGGAGCGGACCACGCGGACGAATTCATCGCGGTCGCCGCCGCGCTGAAGGACGGGCGCGACCTCAAGAAGACCCCGGTGATGACCTTCATCTGCGAGCAATCGATCATGGTCTGGATGGACCGGCGCGAAGAGCCTGACGGTCCTCCCGATGCGTCTCCCGATATGTCGTTCGCCTCGTCGCCCAGGGCATCTGCGAAGAGGACGATGCCTCACGCCGCGCCCGAGGAGGCGGGCGAACTGGGCAAGCTGTTGCATCCGGTCGGGCTGACCGAGCCGTGGCTCGAGGGCTATCTGATGGGGGTCTGCACCGCGCCGCTCTTCGTGGCGCCGCCCGATTGGCTTAGCCCGCTGATCCACCTTGTCGGGCCCAGCCTGAAGACCGAGAAGAAACTGACCCGCTTCGTCGACCTGCTCATGCCGCGCTACAACGGGGTCGTCTCGACCCTGCAGGCGCCGGATCAGGATCTGCTCCCGGCCGACATCCCGCTGATCCCGATCTGGGCGGACGGCTACCTGACGGCCTGGGAGGCGACGAAGCCCAGCTGGCCTGCCAAGGCGCTGGGGGCGAAGGGCAAGTCGATCCGCAAGGCGCTCGAGCAAGCCACGGAGGGCCGGATCGACCCGACCGTATTCCAGGTCACGTTTCCGGCCTGGCTGAGAGAGCGCTTCGCCGCGCAGAAGATGTAGCGAATGCCGGCAGGCTCTCTTACGGACAGCCGTCGGCACAGACACGTCCGCCCGTTCTGTCGACAGCCTCGCATATGCGGCACCTGTCGAGTGGCCACGCGCGACGGCCCTGGTGGCGCCACTCCAGTAGCTGGCATTCGGCGGCGCTTCTGATCCGTTCTGGAGATCACGTTCAGGTCTTGTCGCGCTTCAGCCCGTCTAGGCTTTGAACGAGACAGCGCGCCTGCCAGCACCACTGGCGCGTTCGAGCGCATGTTCTGACAGCGGCGAGATTTGCGGACGTGGCGCCGACGATCCCAAGGAAAAACACGAACGGCAAACACCAGGTGCCCGCACGAAGGGCGTCCTTGTGCATCGTCCCCGTGGACGAGATCTCACAACGGGTTGTGGCGTGGGCGACACCCTGCGAAGGGAGGGCGATCCGGCGAAGCTGGAGCGCTGGGGTCTTTCCGGACCGTGAACGCGCAGCAGGTCTCAATGACTTCAAGGCGCCCGACAGCATTCGGATATTGCGAAAAACTTTGGTTTGAGAGTTTCTCCAAGTCGCTCGAGAGCCATTTCTTGGCCTTCACCTATATTGTCGGGGTGGAAATCCGCGTTGTTCACTTTTCACGCAAACGCTTTTGCCTGTCCACTCGTGGGAAATACCTGTCCATAAGTACTGTTCGCAAGGTCCCGGGATCCATCGGCGACCCCCTCTGAGGACCGATTTGGGGCCTTACCCCATTTGTTGTTCAGTCAAAACACCTGTTATCCATATCTTTATACGCGAAAAGCGTGCGCAAAATGGACATGCAAACACTTTGGGGCTGCGGTTACGGCCGGGGCGGCGCTTTCCAGGCGGCGGGGCGGTCGTCAGCCCAGCAATCACCGGGCATCCCACCCTTCGATTTCGTGCTGCAGGCCTTCCGATGTGCGGCATATCCTGCGGGCCGCATCGCCCTCCTTGCGAGCCGCCAGGAGGACTGATCCACTCACGCGCGGCTCTTGCCGAGCTGCGTCTTGGCGATGAGGATGGCCGTCCGGGCAGAGCTTGGAGATCCAGGCAAGCGTGCGGGCTTGTCGCCGGTGCGCGCAGCTCCGACCGGTCAGAGATCTCCCGATCGGATCCGCGCCTCGTAGGCGTCGAGCATGACCTCGAGGGGATCCAGGCCGCCGAGGGCCTCAGCGTCGCGACGGTAGGTCATCGGTACGCGCCCCGCCTGGCAGAGGATCGCCTCGCCGCGCATCGCGCGTACATGCCAGATCCCCGCGTCAAGCCGTGCCTCGATGCGGCAGAGGTCTCCATCGTGCTCGAAAACGCGTTCCATCTGATCCTCCCGTAGGTTGGGCCCACCCTGACAGGGGGGCGTCGAAGAGTAAATCCGTCAAGCGGTTCAAAGCAACTCCTCGACCGCTCGCGAGCCATGTCGATGCTGATGCGTGTGCGCCTCCCGCGAGCGCCGTGGACGCACCACTGCGGTCGTCAGAGTCAGAGGTCGGCTGCATCTCGACGCCGGGCGGCGGCAGAAACCCTTGCTCTCGATCGGGAAGAACCACCTTTTGTTCGGAGCCGCTCGGCCGATCGGCACGGGGCCTGCCATCAGCGCGTGTTCCGTGCTCCGGATCTGCCGGCTGTCGTTGACCTTGACCCTGACCGCGGCCTGTCGGACGCCGCAATCTTGTTCGCGGGGCTCTCGAGAGCCGCAGCCGCTCTCACGCCACCGTCGTCGAGGTGGGTGGGACCATGGTAGAGTGTAGCGAGGTCTTCATCGCGCTTGTCTGACGAGGATGTGGCAGGGAGCGATCTGGCGGAGGCTGCCTCCAGAGGCATCTGTTCCGCTGCCAGTTCCGGTTGGATGGCCATGCATGAGGACGGTCCTGCAGGCGCGGTCGGCGGCATTCGTACAGGTGTTTTGGCGCTCACGAAAGCGTCGGCCGTCGCGGTGGTCTACGCCGTGCTGGGCGGCATGCTCTCTACCGCTGCCCGGAGGTCTCACAGCTGCCGCAGATTGTGCTCGATGCTGCGCCGGCGGAGGTATCGGGCCGACCGGCAGGTTGCAGCCGCTTGCCGCTAGGCCGCTTGGCGGCGACGTGGAGCTTGCGCAGACATGTTGCCACCCGGCCAGGCCTCGTGCGCGGTTAAGCGTTATCGGGCATAGGAGTCAGACCCCGGGGGGGCTGGCGTGGGAAATCGAAAACAACCCCATGCACAGTAGAAGGAGGCGCGGGATTGACCCTTGTCCGACGGCGGGACCGGTTGCATGATCTTCGCCATGACGGAGAAGAAAAACACCACAAAGCCGCAGTCGCGGTCGAATAAGCGCCCGGTGGCAAAGCTCCTTCAGACCGAGACAGCGCTGCCGATTGACGATATGACCTTTGAAACTCGCAAGCTTAGCGAAATCGCCGAGCTACTCTGGCTTCCCGAAGGCTTGCCAGAAGCCGAACAGAACGCACGAATCCTGCGGGCGTTTGAGCTCTACGAGGATCTTGAGCCACAGGGTGCGGCCGAAGGCATGCTGGCGGCGCAGATGGTCGGCACGCATTCGGCAGCGCTCGATTGTCTACGGCGAGCGGCAATCCACGGTCAAACCCTCGCGGCTCGGGACACCAACCTCAAGCATGCGCAAAAGCTAATGACGCTCTACGCGCAGCAGATGGCGGCACTTAACAAGCACCGGGGTCGAGGCCAGCAGAAGGTGACCGTCGAGCATGTGCACGTGCATTCCGGTGGGCAGGCTATCGTCGGCAACGTGGAGGGACAAGGCAAGCGCAAAGGACAGGCGGCCGCGCCTCCGGCGCTGGAGAATATCCCGGAGCTGCCGCTTGAGCCGCAGGGAGCGCCGGTGCGTTCAAAGACTCGGAAAAGGTCATGAGTATGATGCATCCGCGCAATACCGGTCCGATGCGGGAAAGCCCGCGCTGCGGGGCCCGAACCCGCAAGGGCACGCCCTGCCAGGCTCCGGCGGTGACTGGAAAGGCGCGCTGTCGGATGCATGGCGGTGCGGCGGGCTCCGGTGCGCCGGAAGGCAACCGAAACGCGCTGAAGCACGGGCAGTACACGGCGGAGGTGCGGGCGCTTAACGCGCATGTGCGCGATCTTCTGCGGCAAGGCCGCGCGTCGATCGAGGAGAACTGAGGAGGGGATGGCGGACGGGCTGGGCGTCACTCGGCCGGCGCAGGCACGCGCCGCGTCAAGCCGCGCCGAAGCGGACGAAACAGCAGCAGACCGAGGCCCGACCCGATGAGGAGCCCCAGTCCGTCGGCCAAAGCATCCTCAGGGTCGCCGCTGCGTCCCACGAACGGTTGCGCGACCTCGATGAGCGCGCCGTAGAGCGCAAGAACCGGTAGCAGAACCCATATGTGCCGCGGGGCGAGCGCGGCTACTGGCAATGCGAGCGCGGCGAAAGCGATCGTGTGGTGGTGCTTGTCGCTGCCGGGCATGGCTGCGGGGGCAGTCAGGGGGACCAGCGTCAGGACACCGATGACGAGCGCCAAGAGCGCCGTAAGGAAAAGGGCAATCCAGCGATTGTCGGAGGCAAAAGCACGAAGCAAGGGGCTACTTCTCTGGCGGGGGCATGGAGATGCGGACTCCGGGGCGGTCTTCAGGAGTGCCGATAAATTCGACGCCTTCACCTTCGAATGCAGTTCGAATAGCGATCATGTTCGGCCCGGTAATTTGGGGCACGCTTGCGGAAGCTTCGGCTCGCTTAATTGTACTGATGCTTACGCCGCTCCTCTTAGCGAGGTCCGTTACAGACCATCGAAGCGCAGCGCGAGCCGATCGAACCTGAGAGCTTACGAGAGTTGACAATCCACGCCTCATGACACCATATGGCTCACATGAGCCATAAAATCCCTCCCGCAACCTCTTGTCCTGAATGGCGCACAGAGTTTGCTCGTCTGGAGGGTGCTTACGCTCCCGCCACCATGCGCTCTTACTACAGTGACGTGGAGATCTTCGTCCAGTGGTGCGAGGAGGAGGGCTTGACGGCGTTACCTGCGGACGTGGCAACTGTCGGCGCTTTTCTCCAAGCGCAAGGTCCAGAATTTGCTCCTTCGACGGTCCGGAGACGCGTTTACGCGATCCGCAAAGTGCATCGGCTGTTGCGCCTGCCGGATCCGACATGGGATGAAGATATCAATCTTGCGCTTCGGCGTGTTCGGCGCGCCAAGCTCTGTCGACCAAAACAGGCCAAGGGACTCACCCGTGCCTCCGAAGTTCGACAGTTAATCGCGTAAGCAATTGATATTGCTAAAACCGGATTGGCGTTTGTGTGACTACACGGGGCGTCAGGCCGGTTTTGGCAGGTTCAGGGCGTCAAAGAGGTCGAGTTGCTCCGGAGTGGTCTTGCTGGTTCCGTGGAAGGACTTCGCCCCGATATGGGCGGTATGTTTCTGGATGCGCGCGAGCAGATCGAGGGCGGTACGCGGGCTGGCGCTGTGGCCTCCGGCCTTCAGGCGCATGCGCATCACGCGGTAGAGCACGAGGGCCAGGAAGCAGATCATCGCATGGGCTCGGATGCGCTCTGGCAGGCGGTGGTGGACCGGCGCGATCTCTATGTCGGACTTGAGGACGCGGAAGCCTCGCTCGATGTCGGCAAGCGCCTTGTACCGCGCAATGGCCTCGGCAGGCGCGATGTCCGGGGCATTTGTCAGTACCGCCAGCTTGCCGTCGAAGAGTTCGGCATTGCGGACTGCCGCCTCGTCGATGGTGTAGCTGAACCTGTCGGAGTGCAGGTCGGGCTTGATGAAGCGGGTGAGTTCCGCATCGGCCACGGCGCGGGCGAACCGGCTATAGGCGCCACGATCAGAGGCGCGGCGGCCACGCGTCGTCTGCCCGTCGTCCTGGGCATCGAGCCGTGCCACCAACTTGTCCGCCATCGCCTCGAGTTCACCGATGCGCGCCCGGCGCTTATGGGACTGCTCCTCGGCCCGCAGGGGGTCATGCGCCACGATCAGCCGGTGACCGGCGAACGCGGCTTCTGCCAGGTCGTCGCGGAACGCAAGGTTCTCGAAGGTCTCCACCAGTTCGGCGTAGCGACGGGCCGGAACGGCCAGGATGAACTCCAGCTTGCGGTCCGACCGCTCAGCGACCGCGGTGAGTTCGGCGATGTTGTCGAGACTGAGCAGGCCCCGGTCGGCCACAAGCACCACCCGCTGGATCGGAAAGCGCGCGAGCACCTTCTCCAGCATGCCCTGCAAGGTCTTGGTTTCGGCGATGTTGCCGGGGTGGACCGTGTGCAAGAGCGGCAATCCCTCGGCCGTCTGCACCACGCCGAGGACGAACTGACGGGCGATGCCGCCGCGCTCCTTGTTCATGCCGAAGGCACGCAGATCGTCGGCCACCTCCGCCTCGCCGTGGATGCGCACGGTCGTCAGGTCGTAGAACACGATCGACAGGTTTCGATCGACCAGGGGGCGGAACTGGCGGCTCAGGGCGGCCTCGACGGGACCGAGGTTATCCATCAGCGCGTCCATGGCGCGCAAGAGCTGCTGGTGTGTCGGGGTCTGCGGCAGGCCCGGCATTGCGACCGCCTCCAGCCAGCGCAGGCAGCCCAGTTTCGACTCCGGCGCGCAGAGCCGATTGAACACCATCGCCCGGATCAGCGCCTCGGCGTCGAAGCCACGCCGCGAGGAGCGTAGGGCCCGCTGCAATGCCTTGTCGATCCCGAGCTCGCGCCAGAGCTCGTGGAGAGCGAAGACGTCGCCATAGCTGCGGCCCGGCTCCTGGATGACTTCCGAGGCCGTGTTCTCGGCCCGGCCCACAGCGCGGTTGAGGCCGTTGATCAAGGGATCGAGCGCCGAAGGGGTGAGCTTGTCGAGGCGTCCGAGGTTGGCAATCACCCGCACCCGGGCCTGCCCACGGTCGTTGCGATAGGCCTCCACGAGCTGGAGATACTGGCGGTCGCCGGTCTTGGTGATGCGCGTGTACATTGTGTAGCGAGGCTATACGCGCATTGGTCCGTCTTTCAATACTTGTCCTCGGCATAGCGTGTGACTACAGAGGTCGCGGATTTTGGGGCCATTCCCTTCGCTAAGCCATTGAAACTACGTCACCGGCACACACCAACCACGGCAAATTCGTTTCTGAAGTGTCGAACTTGGGGTGCCTATCTCGACCGCTTTCTCGCGGCTCAACCGGATACGCCATGGGGGCTGCGTAACCGCGCCATGCTGTCTCTCGGCTATGAGTGCCTGACCCGCCGTTCCGAACTCGTGGCGTTACGCTCCGAAGATCTACTCTGGCGCGATGACGGGACGCTGCGCGTGATGATCCGCCGGAGCAAGGCCGATCCTTTCGGACAAGGGCGTATCGCGTTCACGTCGCCTCGAAGCTGCGAAGTGGTCGATGCCTGGCTCGCTTGGCGCGGGCCGAACATCGATGCCTTGTTCTGTCCGATCTATCATGGCAAGGCGATCCAGCGCTCGCTCAGTTGCACGAGCGTCAAGCGCCTGATCAAGGAAGCCGCAATCGCTGCCAGGCTCGATGCCTCCATTGCCGCCGACTTCTCAGGGCATTCCTTGCGGGTGGGTGCCGCGCAGGACCTATTGCGCGCCGGGAAGGATACCGCCTCGATCATGCGAGCCGGCGGGTGGAAGTCGGTGAACGTGCTGGCCCGCTATCTCGAGCAGGCCGAGCACAATGTCTGGCTATAAAAATGATGCCTTTTCAGCTCATTCCTCGCTCTTCCAGCAAGTTTAGCAGGTACCGCCCATAGGCGTTTTTACCGAACAGCGCAGCGCGATCGCGCAGCGCACCGGCGTTGATCCAGCCCTGCCCGTATGCGACCTCGTCTGGGCTGCCGGTCTGCAGGCCTTGGCGGCGCTCCAGCGTGCGCACGAAATTGCCCGCGTCGAGCAGGCTGTCATGCGTGCCGGTGTCGAGCCAGGCATAGCCGCGGCCCATCCGCTTCACCTGCAGCGCCTCGTCCGCGAGATACATCTCCAGAAGCGACGTGATCTCCAGCTCGCCGCGCGCCGAGGGCTCGACCCGGCGGGCGCGCTCGGGCGCCGAGCCGTCTAGGAAGTAGAGCCCGGTGACGGCGAAGCTTGAGGGAGGCGTGGTGGGTTTTTCGATGATTGAGCGGACCCGGCCCTCGCCGTCAAAATCGACCACGCCGTAGCGTTCGGGATCGGCGACGTGATAGCCGAAGACGGTGCCGCCGGAGGGCGCCGCATCGGCCTCGGCCAGAAGCTCGGGCAGCCCGTGGCCGAAGAAGATGTTGTCGCCCAAGATCATCGCCGAGGCCGCGCCCGCGAGGAACTCCTCGGCCAGGATGTAGGCCTGCGCCAGCCCGTCGGGGCTGGGCTGCTCGATGTAGCTCAGCGAGATGCCCCACTGGCTGCCATCGCCCAAGGTCCGCTCGAACTGCGCCCGGTCCTGCGGGGTGGTGATCATCGCGATCTCGCGGATCCCCGCCAGCATCAGCACCGTGATCGGGTAGTAGATCATCGGCTTGTCGAAGATCGGCAGCAGCTGCTTCGAGACCCCTTGGGTGATCGGGTAAAGTCGCGTGCCCGAGCCGCCGGCGAGGATGATGCCTTTGCGGGCGCTGGTCCGGCTGGGAAGGGTGGCTGCGTTCATAAAAAACCTCTGATCGTCTCAGAATAAGGAAACGTATGGGTGGCCCGGCCCGGGCCGGTCAGGCGCTAAAGGGGCTGGTCCAATCGGCGAAGCGCGGGGCCACGGCGTCCTTGTCCGACAGCACCGCCTCGCCCGGCGCGATGCCCCAATCGATGCCCAGATCGGGATCGTCCCAAGCGACCGCGCCATCGCAATCGGGCGCGTAGACGTCCGAGCATTTGTAGAGCAGCTCGACATCCGGCGTCAGCGTCGCGAAGCCATGCAAAAAGCCCGCCGGGACCAGAAGCTGGCGGCCATTCTCGGCCGAGAGATCCACCGCGACATGGCGGCCATAGGTCGCCGAGCCGCGCCGCGCATCGACGGCCACGTCGCGCACCGTGCCGCCGCCAACCCGCACCAGCTTGGCCTGCGCATGCGGCGGGCTTTGGTAATGCAGGCCGCGCACCGTGCCCTTCTGGGCCGAATAGGAATGATTGTCCTGCACGAAATCGATCTCGATCCCATGCCCGCGCAGCGTCTCGCGGTTCCAGCTTTCCATGAACCAGCCGCGATCGTCGCCGAAGCGGCGCGGCTCGAGGATCAGAACGCCGGGCAGCGCGGTCTCGGTGATCTTCATACGGTCTCTCCCAGATCCGTCAGAACCGCATCCAGGCCTGCGCGCCAATCGGGGCGCGCGATGCCGAAGGCGGCGTGAATGGCGGCGCAATCGAGCCGCGAATTGAGCGGGCGCGGCGCGGGCGTCGGCCAGTCGGCGGTGGGAATCTCGCCGATCTCGCAATCGCGTCCGCCGCGCGCCATGATCTCGCGCGCGAAGCCCGCCCAGCTGGTGTCCGGCGCGCCCGCAAAGTGAAACGTGCCGCCCGGCGCGCCGCCCGCCATGGCGCGCGCCATCACGAGAAGGGCGGCGGCGATGTCGGCGGCGGGGGTCGGGCCGCCGATCTGGTCGGCCACGACGTTGAGGCTTTCGCGCTCGGCCCCGAGCCGCAGCATCGTCTTGACGAAATTCGCACCATGCGCCGAGAACACCCAAGAGGTGCGCAGGATCGCGTGGCGCCCGCCAGCGGCGCGCACCTCCGTCTCGCCTTCGAGCTTGGTGCGCCCATAGGCCGAGAGCGGCGCGGTCGGAGCCGCCTCATCGCGCGCCGTCTCGCCGGAGCCGTCGAAGACGTAATCGGTCGAGACGTGCAGAAACGGCACCCCCGCCTTCGCGCAGAGCCGCGCCATCTCGCCCGGGGCCTTAGCGTTGACGGCACGCGCCGTCTCTTCCTCGGCTTCGGCGGCGTCCACGGCGGTCCAGGCGGTGGCGTTGATCACAGCCTCCGCGCCCTCGATCCGCTCTGCAAGCGCCGGGGCGACGCTGGCCGGGTCCGACAGATCGGCCGCCGCGCGGTCGAACACGTCGAGCGCGACGCCAGCCGCCTCCGCCTGTCGCGCGATCTCGGTGGCGACCTGCCCCGAGCGTCCGAACACCACGATCCGCATCAGCGCGCCCCCGCCATTTTCTTCGTGTTTGTATCGGTCCCGAGCCTCTCGCCGACACCATGGCGCGCCTGCAGCGGCCGCCACCACGCCTCATTGTCGAGATACCATTCGACGGTCCGCCGCAGCCCCTCCTCGACCGTCACCGAAGGCCGCCAGCCCAGCTCCTCGCGGATGCGGCTCGGGTCGATCGCGTAGCGCGCGTCATGGCCGGGCCGGTCGGCGACGAAGGCGATCTGGTCGGCATAGGTGCCGCTTTCCTTGGGCCGGATCTCGTCCATGAGGGCGCAGATCGTGCGCACCAGATCGAGATTGGTCCGCTCGTTCTCGCCGCCGATATTGTAGCTGCGGCCCAATTCGCCGCGCTCCAGAACGCATAGCAGCGCATCGGCGTGATCCTCGACATAGAGCCAGTCGCGGATGTTCTCGCCCTTGCCATAAATCGGCAGATCCTTCCCCGCCAGCGCGTTGAGGATCACCACAGGCACCAGCTTTTCGGGGAAGTGATAGGGGCCGTAATTGTTCGAGCAATTGGTCAGCACCACCGGCAGCCCGTAGGTCTCGTGCCACGCGCGCACCAGATGATCCGAGGCCGCCTTCGAGGCTGAATAGGGCGAGCGCGGGTCATAGGGCGTGTCTTCGGTGAACTTCACATCCGGGTCCATCGGCAGCGAGCCGAACACCTCGTCGGTCGAGATGTGATGGAAGCGGAAGCCCTCGGGCCGACCCTGACCGACCCAATAGGCCCGCGCCGCTTCGAGCATGTTGTAGGTGCCGGTGATGTTGGTCTCGACGAAATCGCCCGGCCCGTCGATCGAACGGTCGACATGGCTCTCGGCGGCGAGATGCATCACGGCATCCGGCATGTGCGCGGCGAAGATCCGGTCGAGCGCCGCGCGGTCGCGGATGTCGGCCTCCTCAAAGGCATAGAGCGGGCTGTCCGACACGGGCGCCACGTTGTCGAGGCAGGCCGCATAGGTCAGCGCATCGAGGTTGACGACCTCGTGGCCCCGCGCGACGGCGAGCCGCACCACAGCCGAGCCGATGAAGCCGGCGCCGCCGGTGACGAGAATCTTCATGCATTCTCTCCTCGAGTAAGGTGATTTTCAAGGCGCCGAACTGGCGTCCTCGTCTGGCAGCGCCGGATCATGGCCGCTCATTCGCTACTCGCAGTATGCAGTAGGCGGAGCAGTCTTTTCGAGCCGCGATGCGAAATTCTGTTGAAATAACGGTAGATTTTTGTGCCGGTGTCCGGCCCTCTACAGCTTCATTAATGGGACAAGGAGCGACATTGGGGAAGCCCGGGTTCGACCCAAGCCGCTTCTTTCTTATGCCCGAGGCGTGGAGAGGCGGGCCTCCGCGAGCGCCGCGCGGTAACTCTCAATGACAATCGCCTGATCGTATTCCCGCACCATTTTTCCTCGGCCCGCCCGTCCCAGTTTATTACGGTCCGCCGGTGTCAAAGACAGCATGCGCCTGCAGGCGGCGCTGAGGCTTTCCACATCGCGTGGAGCACACAGAAATCCCGTTCGGTTTTCCTCGATTACAGCACGGCAACCGGGCACATCGGTGGCTATCAACGGCCGCTCCATGGACGCGGCCTCAATCAAAGTGCGCGGCGCACCCTCGCGGTATGAGGGCAAGACTACACAATCTGCCGCAGCGATTTCGCGGCGGACGTCCTCACTTTCCCCCAGGTACTCAATCGCTCCGCTCTGCTGCCAGCTCTCGAGCATCTCGGGTGGGATAGCCGACCGATTCTCGGCGCCAAGCGGGCCCAAAAGCTGAAAGATCGCCTTCGGATGTGCCTCTCGCACCTGCCGGGCGGCTTCGGCGTACTCCACTACACCCTTGTCGCGCAGGAGCCGCGCAATCATCAGGAAGCGTACCTTGTCGCTCTCTGGTAGTGGTTCAGGGGAGAAGTGTTCGGGATCGATGCCAGAACCTGGCAGGAGCCGTGCCTGATGCTCCTCTACCAGCCCCCGCGATAGGAAGAGTTCGCGGTCATCGCCATTCTGAAAAAAAACGACAGGAAGTGAGCGGAAGGCCCCTCTATAGAGAACCTCGGCCATGCGCCGGAGGAGACCAGAAGAGAGGAAGGCCGTGCCGAGGCCAGTGACGTTCGGAATGAAGGGAAAGTCCAATCCCCGCGATGCGAGAGCACCGAAAATGTTATTTTTGATCGTGAAGGAGAAAACGGCATCGGGCGTAAGGGTGCGGAAGTGGTACCGGAGCCGCCGCGTCAAAGCGAGGTCGGCTAGCGGCGACAGCCCCTTCACATCCATCTCTAACGGCACGAAACGGCACCCAAGCGCCTCCAGTTGTCCGACAGTGCCGTCGGGCGGTGCAAGTATCGTTATTTTGTGCCCATCGGCGAGCATAGCCGCGACCAGCGGGCGACGGAAGTTCAGAATGTTCCAAGCCGCATTGACTGTGTATACGATATGCATGACTCGGTCTCAGAGACGGATGTCCGCCGCCTCGGCGGGCAGGAGGTATTTGAGATCGTAGAGCACGTGCGGAGTACGACCGAAGGCGCGGATGCCGTCCGCGCCGAGGGCTCGGAACTCCTCGTGGGCGACCGCGAGAACGATGCCATCGTAGGCACCGCATTCCGGCTCGGTGACCGGCAGGACGCCGTACTCCGTCTGAGCTTCCTCGCGATCCACCCAAGGATCGAAGACATCGACCTCGGCACCAAAATCGCCAAGCTCGCGGATCACGTCGATGACGCGGGTGTTGCGCAGATCAGGGCAGTTTTCTTTGAAGGCGAGCCCTAGGACAAGAATCCGCGCACCGTTCACTTGGATCCGACGCTTCATCATCGCCTTTACCATCTGGCTCGCTACATAGGCTCCCATGCTGTCATTGAGCCGCCGCCCGGAAAGAATAATCTCCGGATGGTAGCCGGTCGCTTCGGCTTTGTGCGTGAGGTAGTAGGGATCGACGCCGATGCAGTGGCCGCCGACGAGGCCCGGGCGGAAGGGCAGGAAGTTCCACTTGCTTCCGGCCGCCTTCAGCACCCCCTCAGTGTCGATGTTCATACGTTTGAAGATTACTGCGAGTTCGTTGATCAGCGCGATGTTGAGGTCACGCTGGGTGTTCTCGATCACCTTGGCGGCCTCGGCCACGCGGATACTTTCGGCCTTGTGAGTGCCCGCCGTTACGATTGAAGTATAGAGCGCGTCGACCAAGTCGGCTGTCTCCGGCGTCGAACCCGACGTGACCTTAGTAATCGTCGTCAGCCGGTGCTGCTTGTCACCGGGATTGATCCGCTCGGGGCTATAGCCCACGAAGAAGTCCTCGTTGAAGCGCAGACCGGAGATCTGCTCCAGCACCGGAACACAGTCTTCCTCGGTCGCGCCGGGGTAGACGGTGGATTCATAAATTACCACGTCGCCGCGCTTGAGCGACCGCCCAACTGTTTCGGACGCCTTCAGGAGCGGCGTCAGGTCTGGCCGCTTGTGGGCATCGATGGGCGTGGGCACGGTGACGATGAATACTGCAGCCTCGTGCAGCTTCTCACTGTTGTGGGTGAACTCAAGCGCCGTCGCCTCAGCAAGCTCGGCTGAGCTCACCTCGCGCGTCGCGTCGTGCCCCTCCCGCAGCTCAGTTATCCGATCGGGCTTGACGTCAAAGCCGATCACCCGCCGCCGCTTGCCGAATTCTACCGCCAGCGGAAGCCCCACATAGCCGAGGCCGATGACCGCGATGGTCCGGTTGTTCAAGTCCTGCATAATCTCTTCTTTCAGTAAACTGGCGTTACTTGCCGTAGTAGTCGCGAAACCATGTTACGAAGTGCTTGATGCCCTCGCGGATCTCTGTCTGTGGCCGGTAGCCCGTGAGGCCATGTAGCAGGTCTGCGTCGGCCCAAGTCGCGGGAACATCGCCTGTTTGCATTGGCATGTAGTTGCGCGTCGCCTTTAGGCCGAGCTCAGCCTCGATCGCGTCCACGAGGTCTAACAGCCGCACCTTCTGGCTGTTGCCGATATTCACGATCCGGAAAGGCGCGACTGGCGAAAGGCTGTCGCCTTTCGGGATCTCCCCCGCATTTGAAGGCCGCTCGGGCACCGCGTCGATTAACAGTCGAATGCCTCGCACAAGATCGTCGACGTAAGTAAAGTCCCGATACATGTCGCCGTGATTGTAGATGTCGATGGGCCGGTTCTCGAGGATCGCGTCTACGAACTTGAAGAGCGCAAGATCTGGGCGTCCCCACGGTCCGTACACCGTGAAGAAGCGGAACATGGTCGTGGGCAGGTCGTGTAGATGAGCATAGGCATGCGCCATGCTCTCGTTGGCCTTCTTGGTAGCGGCATAGATCGTGAGCTGCGTGTCGGCCTTTTCCGTCTCACTGAACGGCATCTCCTCGTTGGCGCCGTAAACCGAAGATGTGGACGCCATGAGCAGGTGACGCACGTCGAGCCGTCGCGCGGCCTCCATCACGTTAAACGTGCCGATCACGTTAGCGTCGAGGTAGGCGCGTGGGTTCTCTAGGCTGTAACGCACACCTGCCTGAGCGGCGAGATGGACAATGACATCCGGTGCGAAATCGTCGATGGCACGATCCAGCGCTTCCTGGTCTTCCAGCATCGCCTCGGTCGCAGAGAAGCCGGCGCTCTGCAGCAGCATCTGATGCCGCCGGCGCTTCAGTCTGACGTCATAATAGTCCGTCAACCCGTCGAAACCGTGAACCGTAAAGCCCTCGTCCAGCAACAGGCGCGCCAGATGGTAGCCGATAAAGCCGGCGGTGCCGGTAATGAAGATCTTCGTCATTTGGTCTCTCTAATGAGGTGAGATTTGCTAATAGGCGCGAGCTGTCGCTGAGGTGGATCGCGGATCGCAACCTTGACTCTTGAACTATTGCAATAGGCGGGAGTGTTTCTGAATGAAATCTACCCGAATAGTTCGGTCGGTGCGAATATACGCATATCATACGGGATATAGCACTGGTTGAAATGGGCCGAGAGTTGTGTCCAGACGACGAAGACCAATGAAAGGGCCACGTACGGCGCGGCAGACAGAAGTTGGCGGTTTTTGGCGCCCTTCAGGTACGGGATTCTAGAGAAGATCATGATCTGGATCGGGATCAAGTAGTAACCGAAGCGGTCGCCGATTACGCTGGAGACAAAAAACATCGTTAGAAAGCCGATCATCATCCACGCGCCGATTGAGGCAAGTTTATAATCCTGTGGAAATTCCCTGCACCATGTCGGCGCAAGCTTCCAGTGAAAGAGCAAGCCGGTCAAACTGAGGATTCCGAGTCGGAAGGCAGCACCAGCCGCATCTACTCCAGTGTCGATGTACCGCGAAGCCGCGACATCGGCAGCTTCCGTCTGTGTAAGCAAAAACATTCCTGGCACAGCTAAAAGGCTGGCAAACACCACGTTTCTTTTGGTTAGTCGGCCCCAGACGAACGGCACCAGAACAAGGAACAGGAGGCTGCTCGAGTGAAACAGAGAGCCTGCCAACACCCATATGATGTAGGGTATCATTCGGCGGTCGCTGAAGGCATTGAAGGCAAAGCACATCAGGCCGATCGCAACGCCCTGCCTGATCCCTGACATTGGCATGTTGATGATCAGGATCGGAAAGGCGAGGACAAGAAAGGTCAGCGGGTTGGGCTGCCGCCGAGCTAGAGCATGGAGGCCAATGAAAAATATAGCTGATGTAAATACGTTCAGGTACTGATAGGGTAGTCCAGCCTGGTGCAAGAAGTGGATAAGCGTCCAATGAGCCGGTTCTGATCGCGACCACGCTTCTTGATAGGTGTTGAATTGTATCATCCAATTGCTTAGATAGCCGGACCAATCACAGCCGACTTCGAACCGGAATCCAGAAAACAGGTGAAGGCCAAAAATAAGCGCGAAGTAAAGGGCAGTTCGCACCTGCACGCTCGCCCGTCCGAGGTAGGCCGCAAGCAGGAGCCCGAAATATGTAGCGTAGTATGTCACGCTGCAGCACTTTCTTTCGGGTGCGAGAGGTCGGATTCCCATTCGATCAGCCACGCCTGAAGCATGGCCAAAGCCCAAAGCTGTTGACCGTGATTACCACGCTGCACTTGATGTGCTTCCCAGAGGTCGCGGACGGGTTCGGTATGCAGCACGCCTGCGCGCTCGATTGCATCTCTGGACAAAAGGCTCGCGGCCCAATCCCGTAATTCCCCGCGGAGCCAGCGGTCGACCGGTATCGCGAATCCTTGCTTTGGGCGCTCGATCAACTCTCGCGGCACCCGCCGACAGAGAAGCTCGCGCAGGACCCTTTTGCCGACGCCATCGCGGATCTTGACCTCAAGCGGCAGGCTCCAGGATGCTTCTACGGTCCTAGCATCTAAGAATGGTACACGTGTCTCTAGGGAGGCGTGCATGGCAGCGCGATCCACCTTCACAAGGACATCGCTGGGCAGATAGCCCGTGGTATCTCGAGCCATCATCCACTCGGACGGTGTAAGATCCTTGAGGCCTACTAGCCCGCCTTCGTCAAAAGATGGGCTGGCTGCGCCACCTCTTAAGTAAGATGAGGGCGTGTCAAACGTACTAATGAGAGCCGTGTAGACCTCGTCAAGGGACGTGACCTGCCCGGCTATCTGTCCGAGTCGCCCCGCCTTATCGAGAGCGCTCGCTGGAAGGCCGACTCTGCGGAACAGGTCCCGCAGTAGCGGTGATTGGCCGCCCCCGAACCACTGAACAGCCTGTCCAACGGCTTTCCCGTGGCGTCGAAACACTATCGGGATTCGGTTCAGCCGCGTCCAAAGACGTGGCGCCATGAAGTGCCGGGTGTAGCCCCCGAAGACCTCGTCACCGCCGTCGCCGGTCAGGGCGACAGTGACTTCCTGCCGTGCCAACTGGCAGAGAAGCGCTGTCGGAATTTGCGAGGAATCAGAGAAGACCTCGGAATAGATCTTCGGCAGCTTCGGCACGAACTCTAGCGCATCCTGCTCTCTCACCCGGAACGTGCGGTGGTCAGTGCCGAGATGCGCGGCGACCTGCTCAGCATGTGTACTCTCATCGTATCCGCTCTCATCGAAGCCGATCGAAAAGGTCTTCACTGGCCGATCCGAAACCTCCTGCATCAGCGCTGTGATAAGCGATGAGTCGATCCCACCGGAGAGAAAACTTCCCACCGGGACATCGCTGATCATCTGCGAGGCAACCACCTCGCGCAGAACGCACTCCACATGGTCTACTGCGCTTTCCGGTGATGGATGGCGAGACTTGGCGGCGCGTCCTCGCTCAATCATAGTTGAGACTGTATCGAAAGGAATGAGCTGAAGCTTTTGTGCCTGCCCCTCTATGCGCAGAATATGGCCGGGTGGTATCTTTCGAACGTTTTTAAGTATGCAGGCATCATCAGCGACAACAGAACGTGAAAGGTAACTTTCAACACCACTAGAAGAGAGCCGAGCCGAATAGCCGGGTACAGCTCGCAATGCGTGAAGCTCTGATGCGAAAGCCCAGCCGGAAACAAGGTCGGCAAGGTAGAGCGGCTTTTCTCCCATCCTGTCGCGCGCCAAAAAAAGAACTTCGCGACTTCTATCCCAGAGCGCGAGCGCAAACATGCCGTATGCCCGTTGCAGTGTCTGCTCCAACCCCCAAGCGGCGATTGCTTCCAGAAGTGTCTCCGTATCGGACTCTCCGCGCCAGTCCCGCGGACCGAGCTCTTCCCGTAGCAGCCCGTGATTGTAGATCTCTCCGTTAAAGACGAGGACAAGCGTCTCGTTCCGCGACAGCATTGGTTGAGCACCAGCTGGCGAGAGGTCAAGGATCGAGAGCCGACGATGCGCCAGCCCGAGTCCGGCAGCACAGTCTAGCCAAACTCCGTCCGCGTCAGGACCACGATGCGCTAGGGTCGAAGCCATACTGCGCAGTGTATCGTCCGTAAGCAGATCCGGATTTTCAGCCTCGGGTGCGAATATTCCTGCTATTCCACACATGTTTTGCCTGTCCTTTGTTCGGAGCGCCGCTCTGCCGCTTCTCGTAAGATGCCGGCAACCCGCGGCCCCTGTACTTGAAGACTGTACCAACTCTCGATCTTCTTCCGTCCTTCGGCGCCCAGTCGTCGCCGGAGTTCCGGGTCGCCTATGAGAGCCTTCAGCGCCTCCGTCCACTCTCGTTCGGTGCGTGCGAGGAAGCCGTTGACGCCGTGCTCTACGATCTCCGAGTTGACGCCGACCGGCGACGCCACGACGGGCAGTCCACAGGCCATGTATTGGATGAGCTTGTAGCCGCACTTGCCTTGCATCCAAGGCATATCGGGAAGCGGCATGATCCCGATGTCCATTTCCTGAATATTGGAGATCTCTGTGCTCTCAAACCAAGGGCGAATATCAAAGTTGCAGCTCTCTAGGGCATCTTGTCCGGCGCCGACGGCGATAAACTTCACCTCTTTCTCGCCAATCAGTTCCTTTAGAGGCGGAAGAAAGGGAACCATGCACTCACGCCACGTTCCGGGTGTTCCGATCCACCCCAAGCTTACGCTTGAGCTCCTTGATTGAGGGGAAAGTACCGTGTAGATATCCGTATCAACGACGGTCGGAACGAGTTCGATCCACGTAGCACCTGCCCGCTTCGCATATTCTGCCAGATACGCATTGCCTGCGAGCACTGTATCCGAACCATGCATCACACTTGCGATCTTGTTTCCTAGGAGCCGACGCACGGCGCTAAGCTGATGTTGATCATAACGGTGGAATACGGCATCATCATAATCAGTGACAATCGCCGGCGTTTTTGAGATAAGCCGCCGCTCGATATCAGCCGGAAGCCAAGGCAGCGCCTCCTTCTCAATCCAGACCACGTCATAGATGCTCAACTGACGTAGTCGGTCAATCCGCTGCCTGTATGACCGAAGGATTGCCGGCCGATTGCGGCGCCCAGCATAGAGGTCGTCGAGATAGGCGCTGCCGAAGAGCGGTCGGACCTCGACCTCGAATCCGGCCTCTTTGAGATACGGGATATACTGCAGCTGACGCAGTCGGCTGGAGGCGCCCTGCCGGTCGTAACGGCTGAGAATAAGGAGTTTCAACGTGCCTCTAAAAAGGAAATTGGACCAAACAAAACAAAGTCTCGGTGGTCGAGCTGCAGGAAAGGGAGCTCCTTAAGTGTCATTGGGTGTCTGAGCCAAGTCGCTCTGCCGCCGCCCGCTGCTTTGGCTCTCTAGAATTTTTTCATAGAGCGCAAGGTATGCCTTAGTCCCTCGTTCGAGTGAGAAGATCTCCTCGGCCGTCCTTCGACACCGAGCAGGTAGGTCCGGGTCTTTTCGGAGTAGTTCCAGCTCTTCGACGGCCTCATCCATGGCTTGGTCTGAGCCACCGCGGACGATCACGCCTACACTGTTGCGCCGAACGATGCCGGCGACATCGCCTACGCCTTCATTCGTTACTACCGGATTGCCGCAGCCAAGGATCTCAGCCATTCGAGTGGGACTGCGGCCCAGTTCCGAAACCTCACCTCCGGCATAAAACATGGCAGAAGCGTTTTGCCGCTGCACCGCTTTGTGAACTTCCTGTGGGGGTGAGGCTAAGATCGAGAGTTTCGACAGCTTGTCGGTCGGGTCTAGCCGGAGCCGGACTGCATCGGCATCGTCGCGGGTGATCACCTCAAAACGGCTATTTGGGTCGCGCCGGGCAACGGCTCGAAAAAAGGCTGAGAGCCAGTCGACCTTAAACCATCCGCTCAGTACCGTGCCTACGCAACCATAGACGAAGTTTTCTGGCGGCTCGACTGATGGCGTGAAGCGATTGAGGTCCGCACAGGTGGGGATAACGGTGATGTTCTTTCCTAAAAGTTCCCGCGGGTAGCTCTCTTTCAGGTAGCCAACGGCCGCCTCGGTCAGTGACACGACGCCCGCGGCATCGCGCAAGCAGATGCGCTCCGTGCGTTGGATTGTCCGGTGGAGCAAGGAGCCGCGGCGAAGACGACCAGCTGTAACCAATTCTTCCGGCCAGAGCGCACGCATGTCGAATATGAAGGGCGTCCTTGTCAGTTTCCAAATAGCCCACGCGATCACGGCTGGCATGTAGGAGCGCGCATGGATCAGCTTAACTTTTTTGGATTGCACAAGACGCAGCGTTACGGCTCCCATCACCAACTGGCCCCAAGCCGGAGCAATCAGCCGCGGGCTTTTGCGGAAGCGCTGTGGGTACCACTCTATTCCGTAAGCTGCGCAGTCGGCACGCGCCCGCATCATCGCAGCATTATCCGCCCAGTCCTCCGGCTTTTCAAAGGTGACCAAGGTGATGGAATGATCGCGCGAAAGCCCGCGGAGATAGCTCATTACTTGGCTCTGGCCCAGTGGCTCGAGAAGCCCGTTACGGGTGAGGTACAGGGTAGGGATCAGGGACATAGCAATTCCAGGTAACGCTTGGCCGCAATCGCCGGAGCAAAGTCGGATGCGCGTTTCTTTAGGAAGTCGGGATCATATGGTTCGACGAGTGCCGCATGCATAGCATCTGCAAGAGACTGTGCATCGTTAACTGGGACAAGGTGACCGTACTTGCCATTTTCTAAAATCTCTGCCGGACCCGCGGGACAGTCGGTTGATACCACAGGTGTTCCGGTGGCCAAGGCTTCGACAATTACGTTGCCGAACCCCTCATAATCGGACGAAAGCACGAACAAATCGGCGGTTTGGTAGAAAGGTGTTGGATCGGGATGGAAGCCGGCGAAGATCACCTGTTGCGTGATCCCCAACTCGTTAGCCAGTGCGCGCAAATCTGCTTCGCCAGCTCCTGCTCCCACAAACATTAGACTAGCGTCCAGGCGCTTCAGTTTAGCGAAGGCCCGTAAGAGCAAAGAGTGGTTTTTCACCGGTTTCATGCTGCCAACTGTGACGATCCGTGCGCCACGTGGTACGTTCCACAGCGCATCGATCCTTTCCGTAATTCGTGTATTTGGTATTGGGTGAGGCGACACGGGGTTGTAGATCACATCAATCTTTCTGCGCGGGATGCTCGACAACGCCGCCATATCGGCAGCAACTCCGGAAGAAACGCCCACACGTGCATGGGCCAACCGATAGGCGGATGCCATGCTGCTACGAAGTGCTGCGCGATGGGTGCGGCCCCAACTGTCATACTGGGCAGAGAGGATGCCGTGCTCAGATAAGACGACGCGGCCTCGGTAGCCGGTAAGCCGCATTCCCGGAGCAATGACTGACAGTGGCCACATGGCGGCTAGAAGCGCAACGGGACGTCGTTCCCTGAGGTATCCCGCAAGACGCATCGGCGTTTGACGCATACGTCTACAGCCAAGTGTTTGGACGGGAAAGTACTCCTGTACCTCGCTCAGTAACTCTCCCTGCGCCTGCATCAGTACGAACTCTACATTATGGCCAGCGCGCACAAATTCATGGGCAAGGACAATCCGGATGCGCTCGGCTCCACCACCGCGAAGGTCGGGAAGGAATATGCTGATCACAGCGCATTGCCTACAATCACTCGCGCCAGATCCTTTGCAGCACTCTTCACTCCCATCGCGTAAAAGGGCGGACCGGTATATCCGCCACTTTTGGCAATATTATATAGGCACGTAGCCCTTTCCGAAAGACTCGTTGAGCCATATAGGCGATGACGAAACTTCTGAATTTCGGAGAGCTTTTGATATGCCTCTGCGGCCTCCAAAAAGCTTGCCGCTTGGAATGTCTCTGTTGCCCGAGCGCGTAAATTCAGGATGTAATGGCTGCACTCGGCGGCCACCTCACTTAGGAACAGATAATGATTTGCCGATACCATCCTCGCACGAGCGACTCGCCCGGTTACGGTTTCCTTCGCATACATCCCCGTTAAAGCTTCGTCGTGTCGTCGGTAAAGCGCCGCAGGTTCTTTAAGGACAATAACTCCACCAACAACATTCGCCATCATGCATGTCCATTTGTCGTGCGTCAGTTCTGGTTCTTGCGGGTACCAACTCCTCGGGAGTTTCTCACGATCAGTCAATAGACGAAACAAAGTTGCCGAAACGGTTTTCAGAAAGCCGGGCCAAACCCAGAAGCCGAATATACTTCTTTCACTATAAGCGCCAAACATCTTGGAGGCTGGAAATAATCTTCCGCTCTTTTCGAGATGTTCATCCGCAAGAAAGGCCCGCTGTAAAACCATCGAAGCATTTGGGTTTTTCTGGATCGCCATTTCAGTGGCTGCTAGTTTTTCCGGCAGCCAGACATCATCTTGGTCACAGAAGGATACCCAGTCGCCTCGGCATCTATGTGCGGCAGCCAAAAAATTCCTAGCATAACCGAGATTATAATCGTTCACCCTAATTCTTACCGGGAATGGTGCGCGACGCATGAAGTCGTCTAGAATGTCTAAGGTATTATCTGTCGAGCCGTCGTCATTGACAACAAGTTCATATGGCATGGTCGTTTGATTCAGTATGCTTTCAAGCTGCTGATGTAAATATTTTTCGCCATTGTAGGTCGCTAGGGCGATGGAGATATTAACGCGCTGCATTTTTCCCGTCCAACAATCTGGATTCGGAAATTGCCTGCGCGTGACTGCTGCATATCTGGAGGTTGTCCGATTTTGCCAGCCAGGTATCGGCATATCGGGAAATCTTCCCGTGATCATTGTCTACGGCAATAACTGGAATCCCGAGTTTTAGTGACAATAGAACGCCGTGGAGCCGGTCGGTAATAACTAGATCGTGGTAGGATAAAAAGGTAAGCGCTCGAGCTGTTTCTTGTATGGCTTCAGTTCGCGCCGCGGCCCTCCGTCGTATCGAGCTGTATTTAGAGTTTCTAATATATTCGGGTGTTCTGTGGTTTGAGAGTAAGTGATTTAGAGTAAACCGTCTATTGCCGGGTCTAACATGTGTCGGCGGGGCATCCTGCCAGTCTACCCCATCTTCAATGTCTCCTGACCTGCTCGGCTTTGCTTCGCCGTCCCTCCTGAACAGATGCAAAGTGCCAAAACCGCCAACGTGGAAATCAGTAAAATCTGGAAGTAAGTCGCTAAGGTCAGGGGCAAGATTGGGTTGCAGCGCGAGCTTCTCTTCGGCTTCGTGCTTGCTCAAGTTGTCCCTACAGTAGATTAGTCCTCGCCCCGGTTCGCTATATTGCGCTGATACACGCTTGAGCGAGACTTCAATCTTATGCGAAAAGGTAGTTGAAACTGGAAGTTGAACAAACCTTGCATGCGGCGATTTTTCTAGGAGCTCGATTCGCCTTCTCGAGGAACCGTATCGCGTCCCTAACGAGCCTCCGCCGGGAAATATAACTAGAGGTACGGGGCCATCTCCTCTCGGTATCGAACTTACGCTATATGGCTGGCTCAAAAGCGGTGCCGACTCATCTACCCCAGCCCATGACATGAGTCTTTCCAACGATATCCATAGAGCCTGGTCCCCTAGGTTGCTAAAGTGGTCATAGCCTTGCAAGTAGATGTGGTAATTCTGTTCACTCAAGAACTTCTTAATGCTCATTCTGAAGCGCTCGCCGCCTGGGGTGGGGCTTAGTGGGGCAGTCATTAGGTGGTGTGATATTCTATCGAAGTGCTCATCGTAGTTCGGGTAGGTCTCGGGTGAAAGCGGCGTATTCTTTTTATATTCCTGCGTCATTTATTTCCCCTCAGTTTTCGGCGGACACAAGTCTTTTAAAGGCGGGGACACGATCAAGCAAATCGTCCCAAGTGGAGAATCCTGCAACCCTGCCCCGGTCTAAAACTATTATTTGATCGCACTCTCTAACTGTTGATAGCCTGTGTGCGATCATGAGAATCGTTTTCTCACCGGGCAATTTATCGATGGCGGAGACCACTTCCGCTTCAGTTATATTGTCTAATGCGCTTGTCGCTTCGTCGAATACAATCAGGTCGGCATCGTGATATAGCGCTCTTGCAATGCCTATCCTTTGCCTCTGTCCGCCGGACAGCCGAGCCCCGCGTTCACCAACTATGGTGTCGTAGCCTTGCGGAAGTTCTTCTTCTACAAACTTACTGAGCTGTGCGATTGCCGCAGCTCTTCGCATTTGAAAGTAATCAATTTCCTCAGAGGGAAGCCCTAGCGCTATGTTCTCTGCGATACTTGCGTCCGCCAGAAATATGTCTTGCGGAACATATCCGACTGTTTGACGCCATGATCTAATGTTTTCGTACGTAATTTGGTTTCCATCAACAAACATGCGGCCTGTTGTGGGTAAAAGTAGTCCAAGAACTGAGTTGGCTAGCGTGGTTTTCCCCGATCCAGTAGATCCAACGACCCCAATCTTGCTGCCCGCATTAATCTTCAGGTTGGTTTCATGGAGTCCTACATATTCGGAGCCTGGAAATTTATAGCCAAAACTCTTTAGTTCTAAGTGCTTTTTAAGACCAAGGGGTTTTGCCGACGCGTTAGAAGGTTCATCATAACGATTTCGGCTCGTTAAATCCCGGTGTACGGCCTCGACCGCTGCTGCGCCATAGCTTAGCTGAGAGAGCCCGCGATAGAGGCGAGAGAGTTCAGGTATTAGTCGTTGACCTGCGAATGCGAAGACGCCGATCAGAGGTAGAATGCCGCCGAGTGCCGTGCCGTCCGATAGAGAGGAAGGAGTTAGCAATAGGAGGCATAGGGAAATTATGCCCCCGAATCCCACGAATTGCATCACATACTGTGGAATTTCTCCCAAGACCTGAACAACAATATTTGCTTTTGACATTCGCTCTGACGGAATTTTGTATCGATCTATATACATATCTTCGCGCCCTAGCAGTTTAATGTCTTTTATCCCTCCGAGTGCCTCGCTAGCGAGGCGAAATCTGGCCTTGTTTACCTCGGCCCGTACACGACCTTGTTGGCTAATTAGGCTCCGGGTAAGGGCCAGTGCTATAACATAAATGGCGCCGAGGGTTATTAAAGCCAGCAAGGCGACGAGTGTATTCACCCATAAAAGGAACGCCAAAATTGCAAGCGCTGAAAAAGTCGATGCAACAACTTCACCGGCTGGGCGATAGAACCTATTCACCACCTCTTGACTTTCGGCGAGCATTTTGGAGCTTAAGTCCCCTGTATTGCTGCTGGCATAGTTTTCGTATGGCTGTCGAAGGTATTTTTCTAAAAGTTTGTAGCTCAAGGTATGCATGCGCATGAGAGCGAAACGAGCGACCGCCCATGTGCGTAAGATCTGAATTAAGTTCGCTACCCCTATAACGATTAGTGAGATGACACCGAGCGAGACGAGAAAGCTGTAGCTAGTCTGGAAGCCTCCGACTTCGTAGGCTTTTGCCAAGATAGGCACCTCCCAGATGCGCGTATTATCGGCTAAAACGCCGAGGAAAGGCATTACCGACCCCACCATCGCCGCCGAGGAAAGTGCAGCAACTATTATCACTCCTAGGACTGCCCAAGCGCTACGTTTTTCACGAGCGTCTAGTAGGTCCCATGCTTTTTTCCAAATTGAGAATTCTATCAATTTCTTATCCGCTCGTATTTAGGGGCAGGTCTCGACGCCGTGCGCAAACGTCTTGTTAAATGTTCCAACCCGGATGATCACATAAGCCCTCGGCGATCTGCACTGTTCATGGCAAGATCGGTTCTGAGGGATATTCCGGGCAGGGCACGATCATGCTGATCCATCTTCACAAGCAAGCCACGACGACGCCCAGGATACGGGCTCTGATCCAGGCGAGCACGGAGCCTGCGCCGGTTCTGGCGGAGCGCTTCGGCATCACGGAGCAAACCGTCTACAAATGGCGCAAGCGCGACAGCGTCGAGGATCTCAGCCACACACCGCATCGGCTACAAACGACGTTGACGCCTGCGCAGGAAGCCGTTGCGGTAGCCTTGCGCAAGACGCTGCTGGTCTCGCTCGATGACTTGCTGGCGGTGGTGCGGGAGTTCCTCAATCCGAACGCGTCACGCTCGGGCCTCGACCGTTGCCTGCGTCGACATGGCGTGGGCAACCTGCGCGATCTGAAGGCTGAGATCCCCCGGCCGAAACACAGCGCCTTCAAGGCCTATGAACCCGGCTACATCCACATAGACGTGAAATACCTGCCTCAGATGGCGGATGAAACATCACGGCGCTACCTCCTCGTGGCGATCGGCCGGGCGACCCGGTGGGTCTTCATCCGCATCTTCAATGCGAAAACTGCGGCCAACGCCCGACGCTTCGGTCGTGTCGCGAAGTTGGTGGAAATTTGAGGGCGGCGTAATCTCCGGGTGACTTGCAACCACCCAACCGGCGGCGACAACCGCCAGGGAGATCACGCCATGAACCAGGTTACTGAAAGCGCGAGCGTTTCGCTACTGGCGAACGAGGACGGCTACGACCCGATCGAGGATCGCCTGCGGGCGAGTGTCCGGACCACCATCGAGGCGATGTTCGAGGAGGAGCTGGCCGAGTTTCTCGGCCGCCTACGCTATGGCCGCGGGGAGGGTCAGGCGAAAGGTTACCGGCATGGGCACCGTGCGCGGCAACTCACCGGCACCTTCGGCACCGAAACCCTGCGGGTGCCGCGCGCCCGGATCGAGGACGCCGAGGGCAAGGTGACGGAGTGGCGGTCCAAGGCACTGCCACGCTATCGGCGGCTGACGCGAAAGGCCGAGGCGCTGATCGCCGCGGTCTATCTGGCCGGCACCAATACGCGGCGGGTCAAGCGGGCGCTGTTCGGTTTGTTCGAGGGCGCGGTCAGCAAGGACGTTGTCAGCCGGGCCTGGCGCAAGGTGAAGGTCGACTGGGACGCATGGTGCGCCCGCAGCCTCGCGGATGAGGACATCGTCCGGCTCATTCTCGACGGCACGGTGATCAAGACCCGGCTGGATCGGAAGGCCACGAACATCTCGGTGCTGGCCGCCATCGGTGTGCGCCGAGACGGTCAGAAGGTGTTGCTCTCCATCAGGAACATGGGCGGGGAGAGCACGGCGGCGTGGGGCCAATTCCTGGCCGAGCTCGACGCGCGCGGCCTGAAGCGTCCCGCCTTCGTCATCGTCGATGGCGCGCCGGGCCTCGAGGCCGCGCTCGTGGCGCTATGGGGCGGCGATCTGCCCATCCAGCGTTGCACGGTTCACAAGCACCGCAACCTGCTGGCCCACGCTCCGAAGCGTCTGCACGATGAGCTCACCGAGGACTATCGCGACATGATCTATGCCGACACCGCGGCCGAGGTTGAAAAACGCCGCAAGGCCTTCGTGCGGAAATGGCGCCTCAAGTGCAGGGCCGTCGCCGACAGCCTCGAAGAGGCCGGCGCCAGGCTCTTCAGCTTCACCCGCCTTGATCCCTCGCAGTGGAGATCGGCCCGGACCACCAATGCCATCGAGCGGCTGAACGAGGAGTTTCGGCGCCGCATCAAGACCCAGACCGTGCTGCCCTGCGCCGAAACGGTGCCCATGCTGCTTTGGGCGCTCTTCGCCTCCGGCCAGATCCAGATGAGGAAAGTCGACGGCTGGGAAACCTTGTCTCAGCCTCTCGAGCCCATGCACCTTGACCTCGCCGCCTGAAGGACAGAACTTTCACAGGCTCGGAGAATGCCGCCGGGAAATTCCACCACATTCGAGACACGACCGACGCTTCCTTCGGGATCTGGAACGGGCATGCCCGCTGCGCATCCGCACTATTCTCACCGATAACGTCCTATGAAGGGAGGCTGTGCGGGTTTCAGGCCGCAACTGTTGGTCACCGGCGCGTGCCGATGATGCAGGAATGCTGAGCCAGGCGGCTTCCGCCGTCAAGGTAGAGGTCTCTGCCATAGCAAACACAGGGTCCAGTCGTTGGCCCTCACCGTCCTGAAGACGAGATCCCAAACCCAGGCGGAAGACCCGAACATTATCTACGAGGTCGCTGTTGCGCCTCTACGGCTCTGACAGAGAGGGGTCCTTCCGCCTGGGACCGCCCCCTCGAAGAAGGGGCGGTAGTCTGAGCCGCGTTTGATAACGGCATGCGCGGTGCGCGCCATCTTAGCGGCTATGGCTGTGAGCGCTTTGCGGCGCCGTTCAGGCTGGACCGATCGGCTTCGACATAGCGCTCGAACTTATCCCGGAAGCTGTTGTCGCGCTGCCGAATTGCGATCTGACCGGCCATCCAGAAGGTCCGGCGCAGCCGGGCATTGCCGAACTTGGAGAGCTTGGTGCGGCCTCGAAAGGTGCCGGACTGATGGGTGGACAGGTCCAGGCCGCAGAACTTCAGGAATTGGCGATGATGCCGAAAGCGCCGCAGATCGCCGGGTCGGCCAGCACGGTCAGTGCGTTGATCGGACCAATGCCGGGAATGGTCATGAGCCGCTGGTAGTCGGCATGCCCGGACAGCCGCTCGACGGCGAGCCGTTCGATCCGGTCGCGCTGGCGGATCAGGCTGCGGCCTTCTGCCAGCACCATTCGGAACATGGCCACGGCGTCGGAGTGGGGGTCGACCGGCGGGCCCACAGAGCTGTGGGCTGTCTCGTAAATGTCTGAGAGCAAACGCTGCTTCGAGACCTTCCGGCCGATGACATCCCAGGCGGCCGCGATGAACTCTTCCTTCGTCAGGCGCTGGATCGTGGAGGGCGTTGGGAAAGCCTCGAGAAAGGCAAGAAACCAGTCGCTGCGGGCATTGCCGCGAAACCGCTCGGCCTCGGGAAAGTAGAGCGGCAGGTAGTGGGTCAGCAACCGATGCCACAACTCGGTCTTCGCGCGGGAGACCATGTCGTGGGTCTTCGACAGCTCCTGGATGTCGTTGATGCCGTGAGCGAGCGGATCGTGGAAGATCTGGCAGGCCCCGATCCGCAGCATGTGCAGGATCACCTGCGCATCGCGCGGGTCGTTCTTGTCCCAGCCGTTGTTGAGCGCTTCGCGGGTGCGAGCCAGCGACATCAAGGAAATGAGGCGCAGGTCGAACCCTTCCAAGAGGAGCCGGTGTGCAAGGGCTCGGTGGTAGTTGCCCGTCGCTTCGAACCCCACCACGAGCGGGGCTTCGAAGGCAGCCAGAACAGCAACCAGCCGGTCATGCTCTGAGCGCGTGTTGAGAACAGTCAGACGCCGCCGCCGCGTCCGATCGGGCATTTCGATTAGGACCTCATGGCGGTGCTTCGAGATGTCGATGGCGACAAGGACAGCGCCGGTTGGCATAGACTGGAGCGTGGTCATGGTCGGCCTCCTCTTCGGTGGGTGGTGTGCAACACCACCGTAAGAGACCTGAGACCCGGCCATGGCCACCCGCTGCGCGATATGAGGGCTTCGCAGGCGCCCATGGCCTCCTTTCCATAGGTGCTATGGCAGGGAGTTCACCGACCGCCTGTTCGGCCTGCGCAAGCGCGGCGCGACGGGCGCGCATGAGTTCGACACGCTCTGTGAGGCCCTCGATATCGAGCACCGCCTGACACCGCCGAAGTCACCGCAGACCAACGGCATGGTGGAGCGGTTCAACGGCCGCATCGAGGAGGTGCTGCAAAGCCACCACTTCCGGTCGGGCGAGGAACTAGAGACAACGCTTTACCGCTATGTCTGACTCTACAACCAGCAGCTCCCTCAATCAACCTCGGGAAGCAAGACGCCCTTACAGGCGATGAAAGACTGGTACAATCTCAAGCCAAAGCTGTTTAAGAAAAAGCCATACTACCTGCCGGGATGTGACAGGTAGTCCTAAATGGCGGACTCTAGGTCGTCGACGCTGATGTAACTGCCGCGCGTCCGTTTAGTCAGATCTCCGAGACCGCGCCGCGTCCGACCGAAACATAGGCCTCGAACCCGGCCTCGCACGCGTCGGCATCGGAGTAGACATTGCGCAGGTCAGCCATGCGAGGCTGCGCCATCGCGCCCGCGATCCGGCCCAGATCGAGGCCACGGAATTCGTTCCACTCGGTCAGGATCACCAGCAGGTCGGCGCTGTCAGCCGCCGCGTAGGCGTCGTCGCACCACGCCACGCCCGGCAGCAGCGCCTCGCCCTCATGGCGGCCCTGCGGATCGCTCACCCGGACCTTCGCGCCGCCGCCGACCAGCGCCGGGACCAGCGTCAGCGAGGGCGCGTCGCGCATGTCGTCGGTGTTGGGCTTGAAGGTCACGCCCAGCACGGCCACGGTCTTTCCGTTGAAGCTGCCACCGCACAGGTCGAGCAGCTTGTCGATCATCCGGCGCTTGGTCTCCTCGTTGAC
>JACLAD010009758.1_pt1 | contig 32944 bp, 28 predicted proteins | sample 8027901 | NCBI WGS metagenome assembly JACLAD01 (sample SAMN15725071, study PRJNA655200) | protist metagenome | isolation source: fluorescence activated cell sorting (FACS) single amplified genomes of... | place: Spain: Blaines Bay Microbial Observatory, Mediterranean Sea | collected 2016-07-05 | reverse complement strand
CACCGGAGCGTCCCATGATGATTGAGGCAGCGCAATACTTTTCCTGGGATAACTGAATGGCTCGTTGCACCTGGTGCTCACTAAGATTGGTACCATTCAGAATGAAGTGCAGATGGATTTTGCGGAAGATACGAGGGTAGTCGTCTTCTCGTTCAGCTTCCACCTGAACATTGCAGTTTTGAACTTTTTGGCGGGCTTTCTTCAGAATACTGATCACATCAACACCTGTGCAGCCTCCCATCCCCATCAGCAGCATCTCCATCGGACTGGGGCCCTTGTTGGAATCCGGAGTGTCGAGCACTACGGAGTGCCCTGTCCCAGACTCTGCAACAAACTTTGATTCTTCCAACCATTTGACTTCTGCTTTCATAAATTCTGCTTCTGCGATGGGTTACAAAGAGACAATAAAGCGAACATCAACCAGCATAGCACCAAGAGCAGAAACAGAAAGCGTCTGTGTTTCCATTGCTTGTGAAACGCTAAACGGGTACAAGGAGTGGACAGTTCATAGGATATTGCTAGCAGTTCAATTCATCGTTAATCCGCGAAATTCGTTGGATGTCTGTTGGAAGGCTTGGATCTAGACACCCGATATGCGAAAGCAGGAAGGAGTGAGAAATGTCTCGCATTATCATCATTGGTGGCAGTGGTCACGTAGGTAGTTATCTCGTACCTACTCTGGTTACAATGGGACACGAGGTCGTCAACGTGAGCCGTGGGGTTTCAGCTCCCTATTGTGCCCATTCCGCTTGGGAGCAAGTGGAAAGCGTGATCCTAGATCGTACCGCTGAGGAAGCCAATGGAGAGTTCGGGACAAAGATCGCGGCTCTACAGCCAGATATCGTGGTGGACATGATCTCCTTCGATCTGCCCAGCATGCAGCAGCTCGTTGAAGCACTTCACGGGAAGATTGATCACTACCTCTTCTGCAGTACAATTTGGGTCTACGGAAGCTTCACAGCAATACCATCAACAGAAGCAGATCTGCCGAATCCGATTGAACCCTATGGACGAAACAAGGCAGAAATGGAAGCCTGGCTGGGAGAACAGGCGCGTCGCAGAGGCTTTCCGGCAACGAGCTTCCGACCTGGTCATATCGTTGGGGAAGGCTGGCTGCCGATCAACCCGCTTGGGAACCTGAACCCGGAGGTGTTTTCACGGATTGCCCATGGAGAGGAACTGATGCTGCCCAACCTGGGTCTGGAGATGATGCACCATGTTCATGCAGATGATGTCGCTCGTTGGATTCTTTGCGCCATTCACCATCGACAAGCGACGATCGGGGAAGCGTTCAACACGGTCTCTGAGCAGGCGCTGACACTCAAGGGCTACGCAGAGGCGATGTATCGCTGGTTTGGTCAGCAACCACGACTCTCGTTTCAGCCTTTTGATGAATGGTTAGGTGGTATGAGCGAGCAGGACGCAGCCGCTTCTCGTGGACACGTGATCCGCAGTTCCTGCCACTCCATCGAAAAGAGCCGTCAGCGTTTGGGATGCCATCCGCGCTACTCCAGCCTCGAAGCGGTCCAGCAAGCGGTACAGGTGCTGATTGCTCAGGGAAAAGTAGCGGTTCCAACATCAAAATGAACTACTGAAAAGACTACTTTTGCACAACCAACTGAAACCTTGATGCTGATGGGAATGGTTCCTCTCTTCTTTGATCTTGACCACACCCTCTGGGACTTTGTCAGTAACTCTCGTAAGACGCTGCGTGAGGGCTATGAGGCTTTCGCACTACGTGACGTGGGTGTGACCGACTTTTCTGAGTGGGTCCGTGTGTTTGAACGCACGAACGACTGGTGTTGGGAAGAGTATCGTCAGGGACGAATGGACAAAACGACTCTGCGCTCAGCCCGTTTCGAGATGGCTTTGCAGACAATCGGTAGCACAGCTCCATCAGAACTCGCAAAGGGGTTGGACATTCACTACATCCAGTATTCTCCACAGCAGACGGGTCTGATCGATGGTACCCTGCCCCTACTGGAAGAGCTGCAGCGACGTGGTCACCAGATGTGGATCTTGACGAACGGTTTTGAAGAAGTACAACGCATCAAGCTTCAATGCTGTGGACTGTCCCCATTTTTCGAAGCGATGTACACCAGCGAAGAGTTGGGTGTGAAGAAGCCTCATCCTGATGCCTTCCACAAGGCTGCAGCTGCTGCAGGTCTATCTAAATCAGAGGACGTTGTGATGATTGGGGACAGTTGGCAGAGCGATGTTGAGGGTGCCCAGAATGTGGGCTGGCGCGGAGTTCACTACAACCCGGAAGGTGAACTGAAATTAGCAGCGTGGCGCACCGTCCGCAACCTGCATGAAATCCTCGATCTGCCACTGAATTCAAGACCCTGAGGCTTTTTCTCTGCAACCGGATGAAGTGGCTGTGAAATCCAAGGGCTTTCCGAAAAACCAATGTGAAAGGAGTGATGGGAGTTTTCAACTGTGACGAATGTGGAGGAAAGCTCTCCTACTTGGCGAGATCTTGTCCTCACTGTGGCAAGCGCTTCAAATCCAACCTGCTAGCAGCAGACTGGAAACTGGGTGGCAAGCCCACTCTCTTTGCGGCTTGTGGCGTAGCAGTTATCTGGTTTGCCGTGATTGCAACTTCGATGATCTGGGTCGTGTCGCTAGCCAATCCTACGTTGCTGATCCCTGTGATCATCCTACTCTCGTTGATCTTCCTCGTCTTGGTTTATGTCTTCAGCCGGGCATTTCGGAAACACAAAAAGATACCAACAGATTCCTGAAGGTTTGGTCTGGGCTTCTGAGAGTGTAGATACCGCAACTTCCAAGGTGTTTGTGGTTGGTCCAAGAGGAACTGCCAGATCAGCTTGCACACACCAATGATCGAAGCACTTCTTCCAGCTCAGGCAATTCTTCATGATCCTTGAAATGAGCCATTCGCTGGTAGGTATCTGCAGCAGCTTTGTGGAAGCCATCTGGAAGCCCCGCAAAATCAAGAGTCGAAGCGATTTCCTCCATTTCACCAGAAAATCTCCAGGCCTTGGCAGTGACTTTCTGGATATCTTCGACAGTTTTTCTGCCAGCACCACTGACCTCAGTCGACCAGTGTCGCTCCAAGTCTTCCCAGACTCCTAACTCGTTAGCGGTTGCCACAATGGAGCAGAGCAAAGCGGTCATTCCCTTCGTCTTGGCTGCGTAGCACATCTTCATTGCGGAGGCCCTACCGATTTCCTCCCCAATGATTCGGGTGACCAGCGGGCCCTGCTCAAAGCAACTGGCCACTTGTGTAGATTGGAGCCCAGAGAGATAAAGAAAGGTCGAGTTTTCCTGCCAGGCAGGGCCACCGATGATCCCACCATCCACATACTCAACCCCTGCAAGAGCCATCTGATTGCCAATTTCTTGAGAGCGCATTGGAGAGATGGCGTTAGCGTCCAAAAAGATACCCTTGAAGCCTGCCTGCAATACCTGCTGGCTCAGTTTATCTGCATATTTGGGCGGACAGACACTGATGATCATGGAGCAAGTTTCACAGAGTTCTGAAAGACTCCGCAACTCACGCAGGTCGAACCGTTCCGCTCTGGCGCGTGTAGCCTCGCTTCGACCCTGCGACACCCAGAAAACCGAATGTCCAGAATTTTTTGCAGAAGCAGCAACAGATATCCCCATTTCACCAGGGTGCAGGATGCCTATGTTCTGTGTTGTCATTACATTTTCTCCGGAGATATGAACGAAATTTGAGATAGCATCATTTAGACGATGTTTTCGCAAATACAGCAGAAAAAGTAGACATGGAACTCAAATCCATCCCGGCCAGCCTACAAATGAACCAATCCTCCCCAAAAGATCGGTTGAATGTTTTTCTGAAAGTATTTCTGCAGTGGGTTGATTCTCAGCGCGCAGTGGAGGGAGCAATCATGGTGGGTTCCCATGCACGAGGTGAGGCTCAGCAAGATTCAGACATTGACCTGGTCCTGCTTTGCACGGAGTACGAAAGTTATCTGCAAGACTTGGGTTGGACAAACGACTTCGGCAAGCCAGTCTCAGTTCATCTTGAGGACTATGGTAAGCTCACCTCTGTCCGTGCGTTCTATGAAGAGGGCCCGGAAGTCGAGTTTGGCTTCACTCAACTAGACTGGCTGGCTCAGCCACTGGATGCAGGAACAGTGGGAGTCCTGCGGGATGGATTTCAAATTGTCTATGATCGTAGTGGAAAATATTCAGTTCTGGATTTACAACTCTAGAATTTGATACTCTTTGCACTCTTTCCATTACAACCTCAGAAAATGCTTAATTGGGTTCCTCACAGATTTGGGAGCCAAAGACGCTTCGCAAGCGTTATTCTTCGGTACAACTACCCTACTCACCAAATCTAGCGATCATGGTTAGCAAATATTGGGGTTAATAGAGTTGTCTGGTTGCTAGACTAGAGGTGCCGGAGTGAATTCTAGTTGGAGGGGTTGGCAATCGTCAGCTGAGGAAATACTGATTTGAAGGGGAGTTGATTCAACAAGAGTCCGCTAGTCGTTCGGTAGACTAATCTCCTGATCCAATTCTTCAAATGCGTTTTTGCTTTTGGAGGCTGCTGAATCAAATTCGGTAGGAGTATTCAAATCCAGTTCAGGCTGTTCAAGCTCAGCTTCCAATTCTTCAAATGCTGATTCAGCGCGGTTTTTGGAGAGCTCAGTTGTGATTTTTTGGAGCCGCTCTTTTTGGTAGGCCACAACGGTCTCTCGACTTAAACAAGCCTTCACAAAAGCTGCTCGGACGTCTTCGTCATCCTCGTAGGTGATCTTGAGAAATTGCCGCTGCCCAGTCACAAAGTTTTTCAATTCAGGATCATTTCGGAACTGCTCTACGAGTTGACGCTCCTTCTCATCTCTTGGTTTGCGCCGTTGGACCTCATCTCTGATTGCTGACTGAACATACTGTTCTTGTTGGGCAACTAAATTTTTGGTGGCTTCTGACTTGGCAGCTTCCACAGAGGCTAGACTTCCTGGAGCATAGCCGAACGTGCAATCCCACTCCGCATCATCATCACGTAAGTACCAATCTGGAGCACCATCAATGTCCAAGGTGTTCTCGGTTCGCAGATAAATATCGAAAATATAGCCCGCCAGAGTATTTCCCAAAGAGAGGGCTAATCCCAGCAACTGTGCGGAGGTGGTGTGTATTGTCAAAATCAGGAAGATCCCAACCAGGAAAACGTGTTTGCTCAGCAATTTCAGCATTCCACCCTCACGCAGCTAAATCCTCAATAAGAACATAAATGTAGCCTGCCTCTCGATCACGCCAAAATTCTACAATCCGAAATTGAACAGGGATTTCTTTTCCAGAAATAGTAACGGTCGTGTTGATTGTTGAGGAATTTGTCAGGCTTTCGCGCCCTCCCCTGATGACACTGGTCGTTTTGTTCTGGACGTCGCCACTCACTTCAGCAGTGTTGCCAGCCTTTGCCGCAACCAGCAGACTGACGGCAGTATTCAAGGCTTTCTCTCGAGCCTGCTTGACTGTTTGCAGAGCGTAGCTTGCCTGTCCCAAGTAGTGCCCAGCAGGAACTTTGTTGATCCAATCTGGTTTTTGGTTCTGGCTTACGGGCTGGGGAGAATGGGAAGATTGCTGAGAGCAGGAAATAGTCAGAAAGGTAACAAGAAACAGCAGTAAGAAGGTGGGGAGTAGCCGCTTGGATAGAATCATCTTTTCTCCGGTTAGAGCTGTTCCTGCTTGCGAAGTTCCGAATGAAATACGTGGGACTCACAGGTGTGAATCCCACTCTTCGAGGAACTTTACTGTGGAGCAGCCCCAAATTCAGAGTTGATCATCTTATCCATTTCAGCTTCTAGCTCATTTTGGGCTTTTTCACCAAGGAAACGTTGCCACTGGGCCTGCTGATTTTTGTAACTTGTTTGGAGGGCTTGCTTGGCTGCAACAGCTGCTTGCTGAGGGTCCATTACAACCAAGGCGTAGGTTGTCCCATCAGGGCCCTTGCGGTAATTGATAGCTTTAGCACCGAAGAGGATCTCTGCAGTGATTTGTCGCTGCGTGACCGAAGCAACCGCATCAACAGTCTCTTGGTCCACCACTCCAGTTGTCTCAGCATGGTTTTTCACCATCGCCCCAACCTTGGCTTTCATCTCGGTGGCCAACTGTACACGTCCATCCATCGTCGCTTGGTTTCTGGCGAAACTGGTACCTGCTTTGGTATCTCGGAAAGACCCCACCGCAGCAACAGGATATCCCTCAACTGGGGTTCCACAAATCCAATCAGGAGCACGTACCTCAGTGTTGTCGAAGTAGCAGAGATTCGGATCTTGCTCTAACGCTACAGGTTCAATTTTAGTTGTTCCAGAAGATCCTGAACAAGCAACCATACCGGTAAGCATAATGGCTGCTACAAACTGAGAAATCACTTTCTTGTTCATATTGAATCCTTATTTTTCCGGAAATAAATTTTTGGGAAGCGTGAATTTTTTTTCATTACCAGTGATTTTGAATTTGAGCATCATTGAGGTTGGTGAAAGCAGATCTGATGACTCTTCGCATTGTCAATGAGAACAGAAAAAATTCTGTCAAGGTTGAGTAAACAATCAATGTATATTTTTTCATCTTCCTCCAATTTGATCAGTTTACACATATGTAGTATAGCAGAACTGATTAAAGTTTGGGAGTCAGAGTTCCATACTCTAGAAAGAAAAAGATTTGCGCTCCATGAATTTCTTGATTTTCTTACTGCCATTCCAAACTTCGCGAGCCGTCTGCAGATTGATCAGCTTCAGATCTACTTGATAGTAGGTAACGCGTTGGCCATCTAGCTGATCAACTATGGAATTGATCGTTCCGGAAAGTGCGAAATTCGCCCCATCTTCTTCACCCATTTCCATCCGAGTATCAGCAGAAGCGTTAATATCCTGGTCGGCTAATTCTGCACGAGTATCTTGACGTTCTTCAAGTGTCGCAATAAATCCGGCTTTACCACTGCGAATCACAGCCCGCTTAATATCGTTAACAAAGGTGTCAACAGCTATATGCTCGTGGGATTTATTTCGAACGCGCTGCACGGTTACCAGTGGTTCTTTGCCAGGAAAACGCTGATTAAATTGACTGATCCAGGGATAACTCAGCATATCGTTGATCATTTCCTCAGCTACTAAACGAGAATCCTCGTCATTCCACTTATCTGTAAGCGCGATTTCCTTTCCAGAATCTACCCTGGCAACCTCCACGCTTTTACCGCAGCCGTTAACGAAAACAACTGTACCCAGAACCAGTACTGTTGCTAATATGCTTTTGCTTGTTTGCTGAAAATTCATAGTCAATTAGCTCCCTTTGTATGATTTCCGCCTAAAATAGTACGTCAACTAATTCCTTCCCCAACTGCTGTGACAGCTTGGCAATTGAGCGTGACTCAGCTTCCTTTACATCAACAGAAGCTCCCTTGGCTTTTGCCTGGATAGTTTTCACAATGCGTCCCTGCTCATCTTTCAGAAACACATTACCCTCGGTAATCACAAACGTCGTTTCGCCTTGAACCACATCATTCAAACTTAAATCATACTCAACCCGAATATCAGCTTGCTCCGCTTCAGAAATATTGATTCCTTTGTTGTTTAGCTCAGCGGTCAGAGCAGCTGCCAGAGAGTTTCTGTCAGCACCTTGTGCAGCGACGTGCACTTTCAGCATGCCAATAAGAGCATAGGCCTTTCTCATGAAATCGCGGTATTCAGGGGTCAGCACATCCACGTGCTGTCGTGCTGGGGTGAGAGTATTAGCTCGCGCTTGAATACCGGAGCGCTCCTCAGCCAATACTAGCCCTGACGCAACAAGACGCAACAATTCCATTCCCTGTTTTTCATTATTCTCAAACTCAGTTACTACTTCAGCAAAGCGCTGGTCAATCACCTCAATACGCGAATGCAGAGATTGTAGTTCCTTGTTCACATCGAGGCGTACAAGAATGCTAACCTGCTTGTTTGATTCGTCAAAATAAGAATCCACATTCATCACATGAGACAATTCGAAAGATGTGACTTTACTTCTCACAGACTGACGCAATCGCTCGGTCAGTTCTGATTTGTTGTTTTGTAGCGTTTCAGTAATTTCCTGCTCTAGTTCTCCGCTGATATTGACTTCAATCTGCTTGATGAGTTCTAAACGAGCCATATCCTTGGCTCGTGCAGCAGCACCGGCTTGATCACCAGCATAAACCTCAGCTGAACCAGTCCCATATAGAAACCCCGTTTCAATTGGTGGCTGAATCAACCACACTGGTGCTGGCAAGGTAGGAGTTTTTGTTGGTTTAGATGTGACTGCTGGGCTGCCACCACACCCTACTAGCAACGACATCGCTGCCAGGATGATCACCATATTTGTCTTTACGCTACTCACCACTGATTCCCTGAATATCTGTTGATACGTCCAAAGATGACACAAATATCGGCTATATCACCGCTCTGTCAACCATGCCGTTTGAGTACTTGCGGGCTGTTGCATCATTGCAGTATTTTGCGTTGGAATAATGTGTTCCCGAAAGATTTTGATATCACCCTCACCAACCTCTACAGATTGAGTTACTTCATGATAGGTTCTACCATTCGCTGAAGGTGTCCGGAGAGTAATTTGGTGAGTACCGGGTTCCACAGACAAGCGCTTCAAATGAATGGTGTGTGGCAAGGTCAACCAAGCACGTGTATCCGCTTGGCTGCTCAATGCAGCTACAGACTTACAAGCTAGTTTCGCGAGGTCATCATCCATTTGGCCACAAAACAGATTCTTGGTCATGGTACGCCCAAGCGCAGCTTGTAAATCTTTGTCTGCGTTCAGTAATTGACCCTGGAAAGCTAGGTTTGCCAGTGATTCTGCCTGAACCATCTCACCATGAGGTTTCCAATCAACCATTACTTGCGTCATACCAAAGGCCTTTGGTTCCAGTTTGTAGTATGGTACAGTCACCCGGGCACCTCCCATGGCCAACGCATCTGGCAAACCAATTTGCTCTGCTAACCCCCATAGCGGCCCAAGTCTGAAGCTTTTTGAAGCCATTCCTTCCAGAGCGCCAATTACACCACGCAATTGAAAATTGATCACTGATTGAAGCAAACCACGGTCTGCATACATCAGATGAAACCAAACTAGCTGAGCGTCTTGCTCTTCTGGAGTACCTGTCAGTATAGGCTGGATAACCAGCTCTCTGGTATTGGTATCCAAAGTCAAATGCATATTGAGTTCGCCACGCGGAGGTATCCAGCCAGTATGCCCAATAATTACAATATGAGCTTTTTTACTGCTATCTAGCTCTTTCTGCAGAGTATTTGACAATTTCTGCTTAGCTAGACCAGGCCACTCATCTTCATAGCCACCATCCTGCCTCATCATACGAATAGTATCGAACCAAGCCTGCTGCACGATACCCTGGCCCAAACTGTATTGCTCTGCATACCCCTGTTCATAAAGTTCTGCTGCTTTCTGATAGGCAATTCTGGCACTGTCCAACTCGCCGTTGATTTCATAGATTAAACCGTTCATGTAGCGTACATAGGCATCTTCACGGTATATCAGCTTGTCCTTGTCAATTACTTGTCCTGCCAACACATCGAAGATCTTCATCAGTTGGGAGAACAGCTTACCTTCATCGTCCTTAGCATCTTGGTATGTGCCCTTTTGGTAAGCGATATCGCTTAGCAGGATATCTACTTTTCTAGCTTCAACACGAGCACTTTCCAGGTGATCAACTTTCTTAGCAGGGTTTGCCAATGCCATCATTGTGTAGTTCAGAGCCTTGATGTAATGAATGAATGCACGCTCAAACTCCTGGCCAGCATAATCACTTTGGCTTGGGCTAATCAGCGCTGCTTTCAGCACATCGCCTGCACGCTTAGTAGTGAGGTCTTCAGCAATACTTGCGGCTTGGTCCAGTTTGGCATTACTACTGTCATAGCTCTGACTCAAGTGTTGAACCATGCCGGACTCCATATAGTGGAGCAGCCGATCCTTACCGTCGGTTGACAATTCATCGGTTGCCTCAGATGCTGCTGCATAATCGCCACTCTCAATGAATACTCTGATACTTCCTGTCTGGTCATGATAGGTTGAACAGCCAGACACCACAATTGCTCCTGAAATCAACACCAGCCAAAATTGATTATAAATCACGCTCATCGTTAGTATCGCTTTGCTTGTATTATGGAATTCAATTTATGAAGACTAGCAGATTTACTAAACTTCATTTTACTTTATTGTAGCGAATCTTTCTTAAGAAAAAATAAATTTAAATTCATTCTAACTGATGGAGAAGCTCTTTTGAAGAGGCATCCAATCGTCAGCTTGCCAACGATGTCGAAAGGGATTGGGGTTCGCTAGGAACAGGTCTTCTTGTTGGCTGATTCAACGATTTTACTGATGGCTCGTATCCCTGTAAAAGAGAATTTTTAGGCTCACTCCTGATGCTTCGCGCTATCTTTAACATAAGTTCTTCAAACGAAGCCTCCGTTCGTTGCTTAGAAACAAGTTTATTTCACCATTACTCAAGTAATTCTACTCTTTTTTGTCAAGTGTGAGGGAATGCAAAGTAGTTTTATTCTCAATGCATATAAGCTACTAATATGAAATTGGAGTGATTGCACAGCACGGATGCTATAGTTGCTGGAAGAGCAACTGGTCAAGTCGGTGGGCTAGCTTTACGGCTCGATCCCGACTAGTTTGAACAATTTACCTTCCCTCTCCGTTCGAACGTGAAAGCCTATCTCGGGTGGTGATGTTTTCAGGAGCTTGATGAAACGAACTTCCATCGCATGCAGACTATTACTGGGCCTATTGATCGGGTCAGTCGCTACCTTTTTGGCAGTCTCTGTACTTGCTGAAGAGACACGAGCTATCAAACCAGTTCGAATTGAGGCCAAGACCGCACAGAATGAGACAGTATCTTACATCTATGCGGAATCCCATGCGCTGGTGATTGGGGTCAGTCAATATCGTAACGGTTGGTCCAATCTCCCGGGTGTTCAGGATGATGTGGAGGAGGTCAGTCAATCTCTGAAAGCGAATGGCTTCGAGGTGACTACCATCGAGGATCCTGGGCTAGATGAATTGGAAAATGCAATTGAGGATTTCATTTTTGAGAAAGGCACTAACCCTGAGAACCGCCTGTTGATCTACTACGCTGGACACGGACATACGATGACACTGGGCTACGGTGGAGAGATGGGTTTTCTGGTGCCGGCAGATGCCCCAGTTCCAAAGAAGGGTCGAGATGCTCAGTTTCGTCGTCAAGCCTTGAGCATGCAACGGATCGAGGAGGTCGCCAAGAATACTTCAGCCAAGCATGTGCTCTTCATGTTTGATGCTTGTTTTGCAGGTTCCGTTTTTCTGGCAACACGAGCAGCCCCAGCCTATATCCAACAGAACACCAAGGAACCTGTACGCCAGTTCATAACTTCTGGTAGTGCCGAGCAGGAGGTGCCGGACAAGAGTATATTCCGCAGAGCGTTTGTGGATGCACTCAATGGCAAAGCGGATTATGACAAGGATGGTTATCTGACGGGAACCGAGTTGGGTTCCTACATTCAGAAACGTACTGCTGAGGACTGGGAGGGTCGACTGACTCCTCAGTATGGGAAATTACAGGACCCAAATCTGAACAAAGGAGACTTTGTCTTTGAGCTCAGTAAACCACTAAAAGAGAAACAACCCAAAGCCCAACCAAATCTTGCCACGCAAGCATGGGCAATGATTGAGCAATCAGAGAATCCAGCTATTTTCCGCGCTTTCATTGAGAAATTTCCTGATGCCCCACAACGGCGGCTGGCTGAATTGAAGCTGATGTTGCTGTCGAGTGATGGAGCTCCTGCCAAGCCAGACACATCTAGTCCGGAGAAGGTAAAGCCGACCAAACTTTCGTCAAATTTGGCTAGTCCGACAAATGAGTCAGATAGCTCTACCAACTTCGTTTCAGGAGCAAATGAGCGTTATCGCTGGACTCCGGTGATTGTTGAAGACAAGCAGACAAAAAGGATTTGGCAGCGTCAGGATAATGGAGAAAGAACCTTTGAGTGGGCCAAGAATTATTGCGAGGGTTTGCGTATCGCAGTTTTTGAGAACTGGCGATTACCAGAAATAGATGATTTGAGGGAATTACTAGTAGAGAGTGATAGCCGCCCCGATGGGACTTCAGAATTGTTTAGCGAACTACGCAGAGGATCTTACTGGTCTGGGGCTCTATTGAACAACGCTCGGGTTCGGTTTCAGAATCAATGGGATGACAAAGGAGGGATTACTGCCCGCTATGGAAAGGATTCTAAGTATACGCTGTGTGTAAGCAATACTACGATCAGTGCTCCAAATATTTCATCAACTACGAATCTCTACGCTTCAAAATCCTCTAAAAAAATAGATCCAAGAAATCCTCAGAAAGAAAAGAAGATTATTTTCAACCCTGTTTCAGGAGCAAATGAACATTATCGTTGGACACCGGTAATTGTCGAAGACAAGCAGAAAAAACTGATTTGGCAGCGTCAGGATAATGGAGAAAGGACCTTTGAGTGGGCCAAGAGCTATTGTGAAGGTCTGCGTGTTGGAGGAGATATGAATTGGCGATTGCCAGAAATAGATGAGTTGAGGGAATTACCAATAGAGAGTGATAGCCGCTCTGATGGGACTTCAGAATTGTTTAGCGAACTGCGCAGAGGATCCTACTGGTCTGGGGCTCTATTGAGCAATGCCCAAGTTCGATTTCAGAACCCATGGGATGACAAAGGAGGAATTGCTGCCCGCTATGGAAAGGATGCTAGGTATACGCTGTGTGTAAGAAGTTCTGATGGCAGTACTCCCAAGAGCCCATCAACTGTGAACCTCTACAGTTCAAACAACTCCTCATCAAAAACTAAAAAAAATGAGATTCAGTCGAGCTTTCAGAAAGGAATAGAATATTCCAGCTATCAAAAAATTGCTGAATCCACGAGCAAGGTGATTGGCTGTGGTTTCTTCCATGTGGGTTGTGAAGAAAAAGCGCTGACTTTTCATGCTTACCAACCAGACTTTCATCTCAAGGGCTATCGAAGAGTCAATCTCTGAGGTAAGGATCGGCCGTGGACAGACACAGAACTTCAGGTTCAAAATGGCGATCGGGTCTATTTTTATGGAACAGGGAGAGTAACAACTTGTTCTCACTCTAGTTGTAGTAAACGAGGACCACAAAATCTTAGAAATGGTTCCATAAGCTACACAATTGGAGGGATTAAAACTCCTCGTTCGTTAAGAAATTTTCAAACTTTTCAACCAGGTGATGAAGCCCACCAAACCAGCTTATCAATTACGTTTGCCGGGATACTGAATTTAACAGTACGTGATTGGAATACCTATCCTCCTCCCAGCAACTACTACGATGACAACTCTGGGGTCTACATCCTCGATATTTTTGTGATTGATCCCAAGCAGGAAGCGGGCTTCAAGCGCTTCAAGGATTCACTCTTCAGAGCTAATCCGAACGATTCAAACGCAAGAGCGTATCTGGGTAACTGACTCAAATACTTGTTGGGCAACTATGGGTCAGCTCTGAAATACAGCCAAGATGCGCTTACTCTCAGAAAGACATCATTTGAAAATTTTGCAACCACCAGTACAGGTAAGCATGGCTAGATTTTGCTGCAGTGTATTTCTCTTCATGGTCCTGGTGACTTCCAGCTTTGCTCAAGAGGTCACGGGAGAAGGTGTAGGCTCCACGAAAGAGCAGGCAAAGAAAGCAGCCCTGGCCGACCTCTCTCAGAACATCTCGGTTGAGGTGAAATCTGTCCAAACCCAACTTTCCGAACTGATGGGAGAGAACTTCCGCCAGGATGCTAGCAGTATGATTCAACTGGAATCGCGCCTTCCCCTGCTGGGTGCAGAAAGCTTTGTTGTCGAGGATGTTGATTACTATTCCGCACTGGCCAGGCTCTCCGCACAGCAGGCAATCCCACTATACCGAACTCAACTCCATGAAATTGACCGGGAAATCAAGCAGGCAACTCAGCAACTGGAGAAAGCCGAACAGAACTCAGAGCGGGAAAATCTCCTCCAGGTCATCCTGGAAAAACTTGGGAATTTTAAGCGACATCAAACAGTGCTGTTGGTGCTTGGTGACACTGACCTGCCAAAACTAGAGATCACCGAAACAGAGATCAGAAGCCAGCTGCGCAAGGTTCAGAATGAACCCGACTCGCTGGAGCAAGCTGCCAAGATTCTGACTAGGGACATGCAGGACAGAAGAGGAATCTACGTCTATCCTTTTCGCACGGGTAGTTCCCAAGAAGTCACCCCCTTCGCAGCGGCAGTACGAGGTCGCCTGCAACAGCAGCTCAGTACGGTTCGTCAGCCAGATCAGGCAAATCTGTGGTTATATGGTAGCTACCTGATCACGGATCAAGGTCTGGAACTCTCGGCTCACCTGACACGTTCAAACAATCAACAAATAGAGCAATCTAGATCACTCTTTCTGCCGAAGAAGGTCTACCAAGGTTTGAAGGCCGAACCGTCGCAGATCGGTTTTGAGGAGCAACTCCAAAATAGCCCTGACCTATTGCGCAAGAGGGATTTTCGGGTATCGATCCGGAGCAATAAGGGACACCAAGATTTGATGTTCGAAGAGGGTGAGATCATTGAGATCTATGTGAAAGTCAACAAGCCCGGTTACTTCTACATCGTCGGACATACCTTTGCTGGAGAGGAGCCTTTTTCGTATCTGCTGGAGTTGCAGGAAGAAGCGGATCCACCACGGAGCTTTGTTCAATTTGTCAATGCAGATGACGTCAACCGATGGATGAGCCTGGGAGAGTTTGAAATTTACCCACCGTTGGGGTTGGAACATCTACAGGTGATTGCTTCAAAAGAAGACTTGGTTCAGCGGTTACCAGAATATCGTTTTGATGAGGGCTCTGAGTTTTACCTAGTCGGCAAAGGGCCAGCAGATGGCTTGGCCAAAACCCGAGCGGCTAAGCGTCCAAAAAAGAAAAAACCTGAAAACTATAGTGCTGAAGCAGTGCTGACCTACACTTCCATGTCAAAGTAAGTCTCAGAGGGAATTTCCTGATTTTATTCCAAAGGTGTAGCACAAAAACCACCAGAGGCCTGGGCTCCTGAGCCAAAAGCCATCGGAGGAGGCGCTTGGAAGGGGTCAATCGGGGCACTGAAGAGCAGGTCGAGGAACAGCAGGCCGAACAGTCCAAGCAATAGCACACCGATGGCGTGGGAACGTTTGAGTGTCATCGGCTTCCTCCAATCAGTTGGTTGCGCAGTCGTACTCCGATCATTGAGCCGGCAAAGGCCGCAGCGAACCAGACCCAACCATGCAGGCTGCCGGTCGAGATGCCACTAAAGAAAGCTCCAACATTACAGCCGTAAGCCAGACGGGAGGCATAGCCCATCAGCAGGGCGGCGATTGCTCCAGCGATCCAAAGTCGAGTGGGCAGAGAAACCTGAGTCGCTAACGGTCCTTTCCAACGGGCAGCAATTCCAGCTCCTAATAATAAGCCGAAGTCTGTCACTGAGGTGATGTCCATCAGCAGGCTCTGGGTCAAGCGTTCGGCGTTGCCGGCACCACTCCAGAAAGCAAAGCCCACTAAATCCATCCCTGACCAATGTGCCAGCTTGGCACCCCATAGTCCTAGCCCATAGACCACTCCCCAGGGCTGTCCAGCCACCAGCAGGTTGAGTACAGCCAGTCCTGCGAGGAACCAAGCTGCCAACAAGAATTTACGCGGCAGAGTACGATCGTTCGAAGGCATCCATTGTCGGAACCACCAGGCGAGTCCTGCAAGCAATCCCAGAGTCAAGAAGATCGCGCCGAGTGTTCCTAGCCAATCACTCAGTGCTATCGGCTCCAACTGTCCCAAAGCATGCCACTCTGGCAGATGCAGAGTACCAAGAAAACTCCCAGCAATGAAAAAAGGTAAGGCCCAGAGACCCATCAAGTTGCCACTACCAGCATTAACCAAAGTACCAGAACCACAACCCAGCACGACCTGCATCGCGATCCCAAAGACAAAGGCTCCGAAGATCATCGCCACCCCTACCGGAGCCGTAGCTCCGATCAGTTCACCAACTGCGATGTCCAAGAGCAGCAGGCTGGGCAGAGTTGCCAGCCCAAGGGCTAGTAGTTGTGCCTGAATGCCGTGGGTGTTGCGCTCCAAGATCGCTCTTCGCCAAGGACCAGCAAAACCAAAACCCAAGCCTTCCAAGGTAATGCCAAAGCCTAGCCCGATAGCCAGCAGGATTCCTTGTCGTATTCCAGCATAGATGGCCAGCAGAAGAATCAGCAGGATCATCCCCAAACTCAGCAAGATACGAAGTCGCCTTTGTCCTGCAGGATTCGCAGACCCAGCAGTGGTTGCCGTTGTGGAACTCATCAGAATTGTCAGCTCAGAAAGTGTTTGCAAACCACTGCTTGGTATTGAGCCAAGCCCACTTCAAACGCCCTGGTACGTTGTCCATTGGCAGACCAGCAGCAGACCACTCAACCATTGACTCTGGGTAGAGCTTGACGCCTTCCTGCCCAACCACTTCACTCAGCACGAACCAGTTGGTTGCCGCCCAGTGCCCAGTATTGCAGAAGGAGACAGTCACTTCCGCTTGATCCAATCCATTTTGCTGTAACAGTGTCTGCAGTCGTTCTGGAGCTTCTAACAGCGGTCCTCCAGAGCGAAACCACTGCTTGTTGTCAAAGTCATCGGCTCCAGAAATTGTTCCTGGTTTTGCTGCAGCACCGTGCCACTTTTCTCCAAGAAAGAATGCTTCTGGGCGAGCGTCAAGTAACTTGGTGTTCGAGCGATTGAGTTGCTGTTCTACATCACTGGTCGAAGCTAGCCAGTCAGCTTGAATTGTGGCTGGGTAACTGCTGGGACTCACTTTCGTTACTTCTTTGGAGATGGGTAATCCTGCCTGTTTCCACGCGGTGAATCCCCCATCCACCACTGCCAATTGCTGAAGGCCGGCTGTCTTCAGTGTCCAGTAAACCCGAGCCGCTGCGCCGAAGTCACTGTAGGAATCGCCTTTGTGCAGGACCACGGTCGGGGTTTCTGCATTCAAACCAAGCCCCTGGACGAGCGCAGTCAGTTGGGTTTGTGGGAGAACCTTCCCCGGATTTTCAGCTGGTCCACGCCAGTTGCCGTAGGGTGAAGAGAGCGCACCGGGGATGTGACCCGCATTGTAGGAACTATCTGGATCTGGAGCGTTTGGAGGACGGATATCAATAACAGTGATTGCTTTGGAATGTTCCTGAAGCAGTTGGCCCAGCTCATTAGCCGAGAGCAACGGCTTCCAGCCGGAGACCGAATTAGCAAAAGCGAAGCTACTAGCTAGAACCAGCAGTAAAGTAGAGAAAAGAGAGCGTATGTTCATGTTAGTTCTCAGTGAAAAAATCAAAAATAGACCAATTGATTATAGAAAAGTTATGTATGATTTGAAGGTAGGTAGCCATTAGCCTTCAATACTCCTTAAGAAGCCTGCTGAGACTGAATTTCCCTGACGCATTGATAGAGATTTTCTAACTTGGAGTCATGAATTTGAGCCTTGCGAAGATACTGAATCGTTTGCTTCAGGTACTCAACACATGGACCCCGTTTTCCTTTGGCTTCCAGAATTCGTTTTCCTTTGGCTTCCACCTGCATTGTGGGGCAGACGTATTTGGGATGATCCAGTCTGACGACGAAGGCAATCGCTTCCAAGTTCCCTATCTCTGATTCAACACGAACCCATTGTGGTTCATAGGCCTCTGTGATCATCTCCCTTTCCCAAATTTGGACCAGTTGGGTGTCCTTCAACTCCGGAGGAATCCGCAATGCCCGACCAATACAGGACCCACCTGGTTCAAGTCCGAGGACTAATCCTGGAAATTCCTTGGTTCCTCGATGCTCTGTACTCCAAAGACAAAAACTCCGATGGAATCCTTGAATTGTAGCCAGAATTGATTGATCAAAGGAAATTTCTGGATTCCACATCAAAGATCCGTAGGCAAAAATCCAGATTTCCTGGTCAGGAGGTCGCTGATTCAGGATACTTTGGAGAGAGAAATTCACTGGAGTCACCAAAAAAATTTATGAGTAAGATAGGTTTTTTCAGCATTGTTGATCAGGTGCCTTTTGAGCAAAATTTCTACCTTTGAAGGATACCTTAACTCCTGCTGAGTTGCCACTTTCGTTGGCTGAAAAAAAACTTTGCAGGAGTCTCCTTTCCGAGTGTTCAGTTGAACTTAGATACGAGCCATTGCCTGGTAGACAACCAGGCCCACTCTAGGCGGTTGGGGACATTTTCCATTGGCAGATTGGCGGTGGACCATTCAACTAATGATTCAGGATATAGTTTAACATTCTGCTTACCGGCGATTTCACTGAGCACAAACCAGTTGGTAGCAGCCCAGTGTCCTGTATTGCAGAAGGAAACAGTGATTTCAGCCTGGCCGAGCTTATTCTCCTGCACCAGATTCTGTAGTCGTTCCGGGGATTCGAGCAAGGGACCACCGGAGTGAAACCAGCGCTCATTATCGAAAGCCACGGCTCCAGCGATGGTTCCAGGTTTACTGGCAGCTGGATGCCAACTCAGGCCTGCGAAAAAGGAGTCGGGTCGGGCATCTAGTACCTCGACTCCAGGCTTGTTGAGGTAGGCTTCGACCTCAGCTGTCTGTGCCAGCCAGTGAGGTTGGACTTGGGCAGGAAAGTCACTTGGCAGTGGAGTTTCCAACTCCGTCGAGATCGGCAGACCCGCCTGTTTCCAGGCCTGGAAGCCACCATTGAGGATTGCCAGGTTGGTCAATCCAGCGGTCTTGAGAGACCAGTAGACACGAGCTGCTGCGCCAAAGTCACTGTAGGAATCCCCACGGTGTACGACGACGACAGGGGTATCAGCCTCCGCCCCAAGTGCCTGGACGAGCCAGGTCAGCTTGTCCTGGGTGATGAACTTGCCAGGATTGTCGGGTTGCCCACGCCAAGTTGCATAGGGGGAAGAGATCGCACCGGGGATGTGCCCAGCATTGTAGGAGGCGTCCGGTTCCTTGGCATCTAGGGCCCGGATGTCAACGACAGTTGCGGCAAAGGGATCTTCTTCGAGAAGTTCATGCAATTCTCCTACGGAGAGGAGAGGCCTCCAGTGGGAAAGTTCACTGGCGAAAGTCACACTGGCAATCAAGGTGAGCAGTCCGATGAGCAAAAGACGTAGTTTCATCAGTTTTCTCCTGAAGAGAAGTTGGCAAAGCAGGGCAAAACGATGGCCCGGAACATAAGCAGATGTGGAGAAGCTTTCCCCAGTGGGGAATGTTCTCGGTCAACGAAAACAACAGGCGAGGAGCGTTTTGGAGAGGAACCTGCGGGAGGCTCTAGAGCAAACGCACTCGCGAAAAATTCAGTGAATGATCAGAATCGGGAAACGAATCAGGAATGTGTGAACAGAGTGTTCAGCAACAGCAGGTAGGACAGCAACAGCAGGGAGTAAAAGAGGCAACGACGGCAGCAGTCAGAGAAGTCTGGGAAAGGCTCGAACGCCCGGAGTGGAAAAGCGGTATATAGGGTAGAGAGTTCATCTTTCTATCTGATTCGAAAAAGTTTTTGGAGAAATTGGCGCTAGAGCCAAGGATGGGGCTAGGCCGCTGTGAAGGGGACCTGTATCAACAACAGGTCAAACGACAACAACAGCAACAATCGGCTAGGGTACCGAATCGAATGTCTTTGCATGAGAAAGGCATTATTGTTGTCCGAAAAGAAGGAATTTAAGAAATTCAAGATTGAAGTTTTTCGTAGGCCGAGCACAAAGGCAAGCATTTTTTGCAGGTGCGAGAATACTTAGGGTAACGTGTCATCGGTTGCCGGCTTTTTTCACCAATCTTTCTCAGGTGTTGAGAATGGTTTGATCTTCTACTGACTATTATCGAAGATTAAAAGAAATCTGGTCTTTCATCTCAACCACACATGCTTTGGAGGAAACATGCCCTATGATGCCGCTGATAACCGTTACGAATCTGCTCACTATCGTCGCTGTGGGAAATCTGGACTACACTTGCCCCAGGTGTCCCTAGGGCTTTGGTACAATTTTGGTGGAGTCGATCCTCTGGAAAATATGCGAGAGATGCTCCGACGTTCTTTTGACCTCGGGATTACGCACTTTGATCTTGCCAACAATTATGGTCCCCCTCCTGGTTCGGCTGAAACCAATTTCGGGCGGATCTTTGCCGAGGACTTCAAGCCCTATCGCGATGAATTGGTGATTTCCAGTAAAGCTGGCTACCACATGTGGCCTGGGCCCTACGGAGAATGGGGCTCTCGCAAGTACCTGGTGGCAAGCTGCGACCAGAGCCTCAAACGGATGGGACTCGACTATGTAGACATTTTCTACAGCCATCGGCCCGACCCGAATACCCCCTTGGAAGAGACGATGGGAGCGCTGGACTACATCGTTCGTAGCGGACGAGCACTCTATGCTGGTATCTCAACCTATTCCCCAGAGCAGACACGCGAAGCTTCACGCCTCCTGAGAGAATTGGGAACTCCCTGTTTAATTCATCAGCCACGCTACAACATGTTTGATCGTTGGATAGAAGATGGCCTGCTTGATGTACTTAAGGATGAAGGGATTGGCTGCATTGCGTTCTCACCTCTTTGCCAGGGAATTCTGACCAACAAGTACCTATCTGAAGACTGGAGTGGCACCCGTGCTGATAAACTGAAGAGTGCTTTCCACTGGGGTGATGAAGTGACTCAGAAGCGCATTGCGCGGGTACGTGAACTACAGAAGATGGCCGATGAGCGTGGACAGACAATGGCTCAACTGGCGATCGCTTGGGTACTGCGTCAGCCACAGATGACCTCGGCGCTGATTGGTGCCAGCAAGGTCTCACAAATCGAAGATGCCGTGGGTGCACTCAGCAACACGCAGCTTAGCGAAGAAGAACTATCCAGAATCGAAACTATTCTCGGTTAGTCTGTTGAACGGAGGTACTACGAGGTACCTCCTCTGTCTCAATGAAGTTGGCAGCAAGGGCTGCCAACGCTTCTGAGGGAGCAGCTATGGAAGAAGCATTACCAACGCCAAAAGATTGGGAAGAACTGGCACGCAAGGAACTGAAGGGTCGGGAGGTGTCGGAGTTGGACTGGCACACAGCTGAGGGCATCCGGCTGAAGCCACTCTACACTGCAGCGGATCTAGAAGAGCTAGAGATGGCCAATACGTTGCCCGGCTTTTTCCCATTTCTGCGAGGCCCTAAAGCAACGATGTATGCGGGTCGGCCTTGGACCATTCGGCAATATGCAGGTTTTTCGACGGCTGAGGAATCGAATGCCTTCTACCGTAAGAACCTGGCTGCTGGACAAAAGGGATTGAGCGTTGCCTTCGATCTGGCAACCCATCGGGGCTATGATTCGGATCATCCACGGGTTGTCGGGGACGTAGGCAAGGCGGGTGTGGCGATCGACTCTGTCGAGGATATGAAGATTCTCTTCGACCAGATCCCGTTGGACGAGATGTCAGTCTCGATGACTATGAATGGGGCGGTGTTGCCTGTTTTGGCAGCCTATGTCGTTGCTGCAGAAGAGCAGGGAGTCTCCCAGGAACAGCTGAGCGGAACCATTCAGAATGACATCCTCAAGGAGTTCATGGTCCGCAATACCTATATCTACCCTCCTACTCCTTCGATGCGGATCATTGGTGATATCATCGCCTACACCAGTGAGCATATGCCCCGCTACAATTCGATCAGCATCAGTGGCTATCACATCCAGGAAGCTGGCGCGACGGCTGTACAGGAACTGGCCTTTACGCTGGGAGATGGCCTGGAGTACGTGCGTTCTGCACTGCAACGTGGAATGCCCATCGACCAGTTTGCACCGCGCCTCTCCTTCTTCTTTGGCATCGGCATGAACTTCTTCATGGAGATCGCCAAGCTACGAGCTGCCCGTTTTCTGTGGGCCGAACTGCTCAAGCCTTTCGCTCCCCAAAAACCCCAGTCAATGATGTTGCGTACCCACTGTCAGACCTCTGGCTGGAGTCTGACCGAGCAGGATCCCTTCAACAACATCGTACGGACCACAATTGAAGCAATGGCAGCCACCCTGGGTGGAACACAGTCACTGCACACTAACTCCTTCGATGAAGCCCTGGGATTACCGACAGAAACTTCGGCTCGGATTGCTCGCAATACCCAGCTGATTCTTCAGGAAGAAGCAGGTATTCCCAACATTGTCGATCCTTTTGGTGGTTCCTACTTCATGGAAGCACTGACAAATGCGCTCATCCAAGAGGCTCGGCAAACGTTGCAGGAAGTTGAGGAACTTGGGGGTATGACCAAGGCTGTTGCCTCTGGAATGCCCAAGCAACGAATTGAAGAAGCAGCGGCTCGTCGGCAGGCTCGGATCGACCAGGGCAAGGAGGTCATTGTTGGTGTAAACAAGTATCGCTTGGAGCAGGAAGAACGGGTCGAAGTGCGTAACATCGATAACTCCGCAGTACGAGAGGCCCAGATCCACAGGTTGAACCAAGTCCGACAGAATCGAGATAACACGGCTGTACAGGTAAGTCTAAATCGCCTGCGCAAAGCAGCCGCCAGCGGTCAGGGCAACCTGTTGGCGCTTTCAATTGAAGCGGTCCGCATCCGGGCTACAGTCGGTGAAATTTCAGATGCGATGGAACAGGCTTGGGGACGTTACAACGCTCCGATTCGTTCGATTGCTGGGGTTTACGGGAGTGAATATGCTGAAGATTCTGACTTTGCAGACGTACGCGAGGAGATCAATCAATTTGCAGTAGACGAAGGTCGTCGACCAAGAATCATGGTGGCCAAGATGGGTCAGGATGGTCATGATCGTGGAGCTAAGGTGATCTCCACTGCCTTTGCTGATCTAGGTTTTGATGTGGATATCGGGCCACTGTTTCAGACTCCGGAAGAAGTTGTTCGTCAGGCCATCGAGAATGATGTCCACGTGATCGGCATCTCCAGCCAGGCAGCTGGCCACAAGACACTTGTACAGCAACTGATGCAGGTTTTGCTTGCGGAGAAGGTGGATGACATGGTCGTAGTGGTTGGGGGCGTCATTCCCCCGCAAGATTATGAGTACCTTTACCAGCAAGGGGTGGCCTGCATCTTTGGACCAGGCACCAAGATTCCACAGGCTGCTCGTGAGGTCTTGAGCGCTGTCCGTGAAAAGACAAAGGTCGCTGCGTGACGAGTTTGCAATTCAAGCTCACTAGATTTCGTAGTCCATCCGGTTCTTGCTAGACTCACCTAGAATTCATCCCCACCATGTCAGTCATCCATCCTAGCAGTATCCGACAGGGAGATCGTCGTGCGATGGCCAAGGCGATCACCCTACTGGAGAGCACACACCCAGAAAAACTTGATCAGGGCCAGGCGCTGCTGGAGGAGTTGTTGCCGGAGACCGGTAAGTCCCTGCGAATTGGCATTACTGGGGTTCCAGGTGTGGGCAAGAGCACCTTCATTGAAGCCTTTGGAATGCGGCTGATCGAAGCAGGGTATCGGGTCGCTGTACTAGCTGTGGATCCAAGTAGTCCAATCACCGGTGGAAGCATCCTGGGCGATAAGACGCGGATGCAACAATTGTCCTCACACCCACAGGCATTTGTACGTCCTTCACCCTCGTCCGGAGTACTGGGTGGGGTAGCTCGTAAAACTCGGGAGACGATGTTGCTATGTGAAGCAGCGGGCTATGACGTGATTATTGTTGAGACGGTAGGAGTTGGGCAGTCAGAGACCATGGTTGCTTCAATGGCTGATCTCTTCCTGGTGCTGATGCTACCCAATGCTGGAGATGAGCTGCAGGGAATCAAGAAGGGAATTCTGGAGTTGGCGGACCTGATCGTGATCAACAAGGCTGATGGTGATCAGCAGACCTTGGCTCAACGAGCTGTGCGGGAGTATCGAAATGCTCTCCATTTGCTCAAGCCGACTCGGGCTTCGTGGCAGGCAAAGGTGCTTCAGTGCAGTGCCCTGGAACAAACAGGGCTGGTTGAGCTGTGGGAGATGATGCAAGACTTTCAAGAGATGCTGAAGACCTCGGGAGAGTGGGAAGAGCACAGGAGTCATCAGGCTGTTCGCTGGATGTGGAGTCTGATTGATGAAGAGTTGCGCCAAAGTTTTCGAAAGCATTCCCAGATCCAAGCTGATATTCCCAGAGTTGAGAAGGCCATTCGTCAAGGCAAGCAACTACCAACTCGAGCCGCCCGATCTTTATTGGAAGTTTGGTTCAATACCCAAGATAAATAGTCTAGAGGTCATCAAACCTACTGCTGGGACCGCTGATCAAGGCTCGCTTGGTGGCTTTTTCTGCTATAAGGGAGGTACTACTTGTGTGAGGGAGAGCAGGAATTTTGGCGTGTTGCTCAAAAGCGCTGCCGAAATTTACGTTCCAGTTCAGCAGTGGGTAAGGAAAACCAGAGGGGAGATCCGTCAAGGGAGCGGTTGTCGAGATCTAGCTGTTCAAGCTGGGCCAGTAACAACTGCTGGTCGCTTGTGGTAAGCAGTTGCGTTTCTGCGAGAGCTGCTTGTGTAGCCAAGACATTCCAGAGATCCTGCTGAAGTGCGTCTGGACGACTACGTTTCCCGAAGAGTGCGCTGCGATTAAGCATCTCTCGCAGAAAGGCTTCTGCCCGAGACAAGGCCAGTAGTCTTGGTTGCTGTTGCAGGGCAAAGGTTCTTCCTCCAAAAGGTTCCCAGATAAACCCACCTTGACTCATCAAAGCTTCTAATCCTGCCAATAGTGTTGCCTCCTGAGGTGCCAGGTGCAGCAGCAATGGAGTACTCCGCTCAGAAACTTCAATATTTTCAGCCAGGAAATCACTCCGGTAGCGTTCATAGAGTAACCGCTCGTGAACACGCTGGCTGTGAAAAAGTACCAATCCGTCTACATCCGTAGCCAGTAGATAGCAACCCAATACTTGTCCATGTGGTTGCCATCGAGTTAGAGTTTCTGGAGTAGGCCACAGATGAAGGTTCTCTACGATAACTGGATCACCTATAGTTTCGGCTTTGGTAGGAGCTTCTTCTTTAGTTGATGATAAGGTCGTGGTCGTGGCAACAGGAGAAGTTTCTGGTTTGGAGTCAGTATTTTTGGTAGGTGTGGGAAAAGTTGGATTGTGCTTGGCTCGGGCTGGTCGCTCCTTAGCAATTCGTTGCACAGAGGATTGTTCCTGAACCTGTTGTTGCAGTGGTAGCTCATCTGCTAGTGGCAATTCTGTCTGAGGATCCCGTATTGGTCGAGGTATCGTCTTTCCTTCCCGACCAAACAGGCGCAGCTTGGTCTGTTGCTTAAGGCTTCTGCTCAGCTGATCCTGGAGGATTGTATGCACAACCTGGCTGTTGCGTAGTCGAATCTCTGTTTTTGCAGGATGGACATTGACGTCCAACTCACCTGGATCAAGATGCAGCGAAAGGAAGAATACTGGATGCTGTGATTTGCTTAGGAAGTTGCCATAGCCCTGGTAGATTGCCCGCTGTACTGCTGGGCATCGCACAGAGCGGTCATTGACAAACAGGTATTGCCAACGCTTGCTGGTTCGTACTTTCTCTGGGATGGAGAGCCAGCCTTGGTAATTTAGGTAATTTTCTCGATGTGAAACTTCCTGCAGACTATCTCGAAACTCTTCGCCAAAGAGTTGAAAGATTCGCTCTTCCAGGCTGTTGGCTGGTCCCAGATTGAGCAAAACTTGTTGGTTATGAACAAGTTTGAACTGACGTTGCGGGTAGGCCAGCGCCTGATTGGTCAATCCCTGCTGAATGTGCTGTAACTCCGTGGTGGTTGTCTTCAGAAACTTAAGCCGAGCCGGTGTGTTGAAGAACAGTCGCTCGATCTTGATGCGCGTTCCTTGTGGAAAGCCTACCTTGCCGATTTCATCCAGTTGTCCCCCCTGCATCAGCAGACGTGTCCCGCTCTCTTGATCATCAGGACAGGTCAGCAATTCGAAGTGGGAGACTGCGGCAATTGAAGCCAAAGCTTCTCCGCGAAAGCCAAGTGTGCCAATGCGGAACAAGTCTTCGTCTGAATAAATCTTACTGGTGGCGTGACGTTCCACGGCAAAGCGAGCATCGGTTTCATTCATCCCGCAGCCGTTGTCGAGCACCTGAATCAGGTCTTTTCCTCCATTCTTGACTGTCACCTGAATCTGGGTAGCTCCAGCATCCAACGCATTTTCTACCAACTCCTTGACCACAGAAGCTGGCCGCTCAACCACTTCCCCTGCTGCAATCTTGTTGATCAGCAATTCAGGGAGAATGCGGACTTTCTGATTGAGAAAAGAGGAGTTCATGGCAAACAGTGAGTCAAAAAGAGAGGAAGAAAAACTGCGAGTGGGACAAAGCAGGGAGAGATTTGGGCGAGAGGGAATCCCCGCCCAGGAATAGGATCAGTCCACCAACACGACGACGCGGGCTTCTCTCAGGAAGTTGAGATTAGCCGCCAGTTGGCGAATGCGAGCTGCATCCTGATCAGCGAGGACAATGTCCGTCTTGTTTTTGCCAGCGACCCCGACAGCTTTGACTGTCAGTGGATTACCTGCCACTCGGTCGTTGGTTTCAGCTTGTTCCAGATCCTTGACGTAACCAGCCATTCCGTGTTTGAGGACAAATTCCTGTTCCACATAGGCTGAACCATAGAGTTCATTCCCAGCTTCATCAAAAACCCGTGGTGACATTGCTGGTTGAGCTTCTGTTCCTCGTGCATCGATGATCAAGCCAGTATAAACTCGCCCCATATCGATTGGAGCGCTGGATCTGGAATTGGAAGAGAGTTCTACTGGTGGCGCAATTTCCACTGGGATCTGGAAGAGAGCTTGTTGTGGAACCACCTGTTGGAGTCGGGCTTCCATGCGGACACGAACGCTGCCGTCAGAGAAGTAGCGTGGTGCACCAACAGGGCGTAAGCCGTAGATCATACCCTGAACATTGGAGCGGATTTGATCATCGGTCAACATCGCGTCTTGTAGCGTGGTATTTGAACTGACGTTGATTCCTTTGATCATCTCCAGAATGTTACGAGCTGCATCCATCCGGGCTGCTCGTTGGGCACTAGCGTTTTGTTGAGCAGAGGTTCCTGCTTTCTTTGCAGGTACGCCTAGGCCATCGGCAATGACGAGTCCTTGGTTCCAATCGACACAGGCCGAGTTTCCATCTTGCAGACAACGGTCATCTATCGAAACGCCCCAAGCTGTGCTGGCCAGCAACAGTCCAAGGCACGCGCTGATCCATGTCTTCATCTTGTCTCCTGGCTGAAATCGGTAGGTAGCAGCGGCCCAATCCGGCCGCTAGGAAAGAGTGGGCGAATGCAGCTTTTGTGCGAATCGCCTATACGTCCTTGATGCTTAGCTGCAGCTTACCCCGTTTGTCAAGACCCATAGCTTTTACTTTGACAGTATCGCCCTCACGAACGACATCTGTTACCGCACGGACACGGCCTTCCGCTAAGTTAGAGATGTGTACCAATCCTTCTGTTCCAGGGAAGACTTCTACAAAAGCTCCGAAGTCAACCACTCGCTTGACAAGCCCATCGTAAACAGTTCCGATTTCGACGGTGCGTGTCAGATCTCGAACAATTTCCAAGGCAGCATCCACCGCCTTGTGATCTCCAGATGCAATGGAGACCAAACCGTCGTCAGAGATGTTGATCTTCACCCCAGTTCGTTCGACGATGCTCTTGATCATCTTGCCACCAGGACCGATGACGATGGAGATCTTATCTGGTGGAATCTTGTGAGTGATGAAGCGCGGCGCATAGCTGGACAGTCCGGCACGAGACTGCTCCAAGGTATCTCCCATGATCTTGAGAATGTGCAGTCGACCTTCACAAGCTTGCTCCAGTGATGCCTTGACGATTTCACGGGTGAGCCCCTTAATCTTGATGTCCATCTGCAATGCAGTGATGCCTGTGGTAGTGCCAACAACCTTGAAGTCCATGTCACCTAGGTGGTCTTCATCACCAAGAATATCTGAGAGAATACTGGTCTGTCCGTCGTCATAGATCAGCCCCATGGCGATACCGGCAGCCGCTGCCTTGAGAGGAATACCTGCATCCATCATTGCAAGAGAGCCAGAACAAACCGTTGCCATCGAGGAAGAACCATTGGATTCGAGTACTTCAGAGACTAAACGAATGGTGTAAGGGAATTCTTCTCTAGTTGGAAGTAGATGGCTGAGGCCACGCTCGGCAAGGTGTCCATGGCCGATTTCACGACGTCCAGGACCTCTGGGCGGTCGAGCTTCACCGACGCAGAAACTTGGGAAATTGTAGTGCAGCATGAAGTTTCTGTAGCTCACCCCATGTAGCGAATCGATGAGTTGCTCATCTTCTTTAGTACCTAGGGTTACTACACCCAGTGCTTGGGTTTCTCCACGTGTGAAGAGCGCAGAGCCGTGGGCTCTTGGTAGAATCCGTGCCTCACAATCGATCTGGCGGATATCTTTTGGGCCTCGTCCATCAATGCGAATCTGATCCTTCAGAATACGCTCTCGCATGACCTTTTTCTTGACAGAACTAATCGAACTCTTGGCCTGTCCAATGTAATCATTGCTGGGCTCGCTGCCTTCAGGAAAGACCTCAGCAAGTACTTCATCAACAACGGCATCCAGTCGCTGATAACGCTCCTGCTTCTCTGTAATCTGTAGGGCCTCCACTAATTTGGGCTGGCTGGCCGCAGTTACCTTGGTGTGCAACTCTTCATTAATTTCTGGTATAGCGACTTCGCGTTTGGGTTTGCCGCAGCGCTGCATCAACTCTTCTTGAATTCGAATGATCGGCTGGACCTGCTCCTGACCAAACCATAGGGCGTCAAGCATCACCTCCTCACTCACCTCTTTTGCTTCCCCTTCTACCATCAGGATAGCGTCTTTCGAAGCTGCCATGATGATGTTCAACTCACTCTCTTCCAGCTCAGCAGGCGTTGGGTTGACGACAAATTCACCATTGATGCGTCCGACTCGGATGCCTCCAATTGGTTGATAGAAGGGAATGTCTGAAACACAGAGTGCTGCCGAAGCACCAATCATGGCTGCGATATCGGGGGCATTGTCCTGATCGGAGCTGAGCACAGTGGCCATGATCATGGTTTCTGCCAGATAGTTTTCATCGAAGGATGGACGTAGGGGGCGATCAATGAGCCGAGAAGTTAGGGTCTCTGACTCGGAGAGGCGGCCTTCACGCTTGAAGAAACCACCGGGAATACGCCCAGCAGCGTAAGCTTTTTCAACGTAGTGAACCGATAGGGGAAAAAAGTCAGCACCAACACCGCTACCTTTGTCGGCAGTGGCGGCGACTAATACAACAGTGTCACCATAGCGGACCAAGATGGAGCCATTGGCTTGTTTAGCGAGTTTTCCTGTCTCGAGTGTAAGAGTGGCCTTACCGAAGGCCGTAGATACGGTTTCCATAAATTCTCCTGATTTTTCAATATACTAGGGATCGAAAGAGAGACCAATCGCAGTGCATCGTGGAAAGGTAGCCTTGGGACGAACGACCAGACAAAGGTTGGAGAAGGTGTTGCGTCAGAATGGTGGCTGTTAAGCAGGCAGCGAATGGAATCAAGGATTGCAGGTTGTTTCCTGAGAGGGGATTGGCGGAAGAACGAACCCTCTGTGGGCTCGTTCTATTAGGTGGCTATTTATCTGCGGATGCCCAGCTTTTGGATAATTTCCTGGTAGCGATCCACGTTTTCCGCCTTGAGGTAGTTAAGAAAGTTGCGTCGTCGACCAACGAGGCGCAACAGTCCACGACGAGAGTGGAAGTCTTTTGGTTGTTGCTTGAAATGCTCAGTCAGGTAGACGATTCGGGCTGTCAGCAGGGCAATCTGAACTTCTGTTGAGCCACTGTCGTGCTCATTCTTGCCATAGGTGCGAATCAGTTCATTTTTCTGTTCCTTGGTCAACATGCAGGGATACTCCTCAGATCAATACTTTACTCGGTTGAAAACAGGGGCCTCGCTCTCCCAGATGCAGAGAACCAAGTGCCCAGAGTTCTTGTTCATCACCAGCCTGATACCAGGCTTCAGTGGTATGGTCCTTAGGAACGGCTGATTCTGAAGTTAGGCTCAGCGGGACGGTTTGTCCTTGTCGAATACGTTCCCGATCCTCCAGAGGCAGACGCAGCACAGGGAAGTCACTCAGCACTCTGGAAGAATCCATCCATGGGTTGACTTCCTGAGCCAGTTGCTCAGGAGTTTTGGCTTCCTCGATCACGAATCGAGAGCCACAGCGCAGACGGCGCAAGGCAGATAAATGGGCGCCAACACGTAGATCCTGGCCCAATTGCTCAGCTAGTGAGCGAATATAAGTGCCCTTCGAACAATGCACGGTGATCTCTGCTTCTGGCAACACGAAGCACTCAAGCTTCAGTTGTTCCAGAAAGACTCGCCGCGTCGGTAACTCTGGTGCTTCTCCACGACGTGCCAGTCGATAGGCCGGCGTACCTTGAAGCTTGACCGCTGAGTGGACTGGGGTCTGTTGATCTTGCCACCCCAAGTGCCTCTGCAGCCACTCATTCACCATCGTTTCGTTCACGGAACTTGGATCCCGCTCAGCCAGTATCTGGCCTTCTGCGTCAAAAGTATCAGTGCGAATACCAAAACGAACGGTCGCACGATACACCTTGTCCTGTTCGTTGAACAGGGAAATCAATTTGGTCGCCTTACCCAGGAAAACTGGGAGTACTCCGGTCGCCAATGGGTCCAGAGTACCTAAGTGCCCAGCTTTTTTCTCCTGAAACTGACGACGAGCCCAGCGGATTACATCAAAAGAAGTCCAGCCACGGGGCTTATCAATGTTCAGAATCCTCAGCACTGTCTGTCTTCTTTACCTTCTGCAGTGCCTGATCGATCTCCATGCTATAGTCGAATCCAGCATCATAGAGAAAGCGTAACTTGGGGGTCAGTCGAGTTTGCAGCACTTTACCCAGGCAACGGCTGAAGAATCCAGCAGCGTGATTGAGCGAGGTGACGACTTCTTCTACTTGCTCACTTGGGAAAAAGCTGACGTATACCGTGGCAAAGGAATTATCTCTGGCGGCTTCAACTCGGCTGATGGTCACCAACCGAAAGCGTGGATCTTTGCTCTCCCGTAACAGGATCTCTGCCAGCTTTCGTTGCAGTAGCACATTGTTTGGCTCTGCTGATTTGTTACCGCGCATTTAAAGAGTTGCTGCTTCTTCGACTTCGATGAAAGCCTCGATAACATCACCTTGCTGGACATCCTGAAAGTCCAGAACGATTCCACATTCGTAATTCTGAGCGACTTCACGAACGTCATCCTTGAAGCGTTTCAAGGAAACAACGTGCCCCTTGTGAATTTCTGTTTCATCGCGCAGGACACGAGCCTTGCAGTTTCGTACAACCTTACCTTCTGTGACCAAACACCCAAAAATATTACCAATACGATTGGCGTTGAAGATCTGATCTACGCGGCAACGACCGATCACTTCTTCACGAATCTCTGGAGCGAGCATGCCTTGCAAGGCAGCACGGACATCGTCGATAGCGTTATAGATTACATCATAGAGGCGTAGGTCGACACCTTCACGGGCCAGTGTTTCACGAGCTTTTGCGTCTGCCTGAACATTGAAGGCGATGATGATCGCATCCGAGGCAGATGCCAGCACAACGTCCGTTTCTGTGACGTTGCCAAGACCTGTGTGCAGAAAGCGCACAGAGATCTTCTCATTGCCCAGTTGCGAGAGAGAGTTGCGCAGGGCCTCGACAGAACCTTGAACGTCTGCCTTTAGCAGCAGATTGAGTTCCAGACTGCCAGCCTCTTCCAGTTGACTGAAAATATTTTCTAGATTCGTCTTCTGCTGCTGAGAAACATTGGCTTCCCGTTGATTTTCCAAACGTTGCTGCGCCAGTTGTCGTGCAGTGCGTTCATCGTCCATTACGATGAAGGTTTCCCCAGTGGTCGGCACGTCATCAAACCCGGTAATCTCCACAGGAACAGCAGGAGTCGCTTCTTGAATTGGTTGACCGTGATCATTGAACATCGCTCGGACCCGCCCGCAGGTGGTTCCAACCAGGAAGAAATCACCGATACGCAGTATTCCTCGCTGGATGAGCACAGTTCCCACCGCTCCCTTGCCACGGCTGATCTTGGACTCGATAATGGCTCCACGGGCTGGCCCATCGTAGAAGGCCTTTAACTCCAATACTTCTGCTTGCAGCAGGACCATCTCCAATAAGTTGTCGATGCCGTCCCCAGTTTTGGCAGAGACTGGAACCATGATGGTGTCTCCACCCAATCCTTCGGAGACTAAATTATGCTCTAGTAACTCTTGCTCAATACGCTGTGGACTGGCATCCGGCTTATCCACTTTGTTGACAGCAACAATGAGAGGGACTTCGGCTGCTCGTGCGTGATTGATCGCTTCAATGGTTTGTGGTTGCACCCGGTCATCAGCAGCGACCACAAGAATTACGATATCAGTAACGTTTGCCCCTCTGGCACGCATGGCCGTGAAGGCTTCGTGACCGGGGGTATCGAGGAACGTGATGTTGTGATCATTGTGGCGAACGTGGTAGGCCCCAATGTGCTGTGTAATGCCTCCAGCTTCCCCTTCGGTAACTTTCGCTGAACGAATCTTGTCCAGTAGAGAGGTCTTACCATGATCGACATGGCCCATGATGGTAACGATCGGAGCTCGCCCCCGTTCATCAGTGCCATCGACCACTTCGAAAACCTGCTCTTCAAGATTGGTGGTCTCCTGTTCTACTTCTACATCAAATTCAGCAGCAATCAGCGCAGCAGTTTCTCCTGGAATGCTTTGATTGATGGAAGCCATGACCCCGTTTTCCATCAGGCGTCTGAGGATATCTGTTGCTTTTATTCCGATTAGACTAGCGAGGTCTGCAACGGTTATGGCATTGCCAATCTTGATGCTCTTTTTGCGAGGATTAAAGACGTGTTTGGCAATTTCTGTCTGTTCACGAACACGTTGGCCTCTTCGACGCTCACTCTTACGTTGTTTTCGTCGAGGTTGGTCGTCATCCTCGTTGTAGC
>JACLAD010010159.1_pt1 | contig 33174 bp, 24 predicted proteins | sample 8027901 | NCBI WGS metagenome assembly JACLAD01 (sample SAMN15725071, study PRJNA655200) | protist metagenome | isolation source: fluorescence activated cell sorting (FACS) single amplified genomes of... | place: Spain: Blaines Bay Microbial Observatory, Mediterranean Sea | collected 2016-07-05 | reverse complement strand
TTCCAAAGTGAATTCGCCAATCTTCCTCTTTGAGTTTTGTCCCAGTACTACTCAAAACTTGATGAATTAACTTCTTATACTTAAGCCATTCAATTGGTGGGGCACTGGTTCGTTTCAAAGGACTATCTTCATTTGCCCTAAAGTGTTGGCACCAGGTATCTGCACTTTTGATATACCCCAATTGCTCTAGGGCTTGTGCAAGCTTTTCCAATTCCTCTGCGCCGTGTCCCCAAGCTAAGCACAGCTCTCCTTCAGTAACTACCTGTTGAGCGGGTAACAACTTTACACCCAGCTGGAGTGCTTGCCGCCTGTAAAGTTCAATGTCATTAGAAACAAGTAATCTTGGTGGAGGTACATCCCAAATTTCCAGAAGAGGGCCAGTCTTATTTCGCAAATCGACACGTCTTGGCCGGTACAGGCGAAGGCATTTTTCTCCTGTATCTACTATCAATTGATTAACTAAACTGAATCCGGACCATTTGGTATAATTTTGTAGTCTATTTTTATAAACCTCCTGTACAGAGTCTTCAATAAGTGGGGCTAAATCAGGCATTTTTTCGGGCTTTCTGTCTACCATGCCTTCCCCCATCCAAACATAGCTTCGTTCTGCAGGCCGACAATCCAGCACAATTGCAGGACTGATTTGGGCAATTAAATACTCATAGACTCCTGAGTGAAGCTTAGCTTTGGTGAGTGGCATTAATTTACTAAGATCGACTATTTCTGCAGGAACAGTGTTAGACATAAGACCTTTTATTGTGAGTTTTTTGTCCACGTTTGAAACGCCCAGACACTCAATTGATAATTCGATGAGATCGGAGGATTTCCTGTAGGGCTGAGTGAGGATTTACTGAAGTATAGAATTGTTGACTGGGATTAGGTGGGTTTAGGAAGATCAGAAATATCTACAGAGGACAGAGCTCCTTGCAGTAGTTCCCACCGCTTTTGTTCTGGGTCATGAAGATCCTGAACCATCGCTTCCATCAACACCCGATAGTAATGTCGGTCTACGAAAGTGCGTCCATGCTGGATTTCTTCAAAACGGTAGCGCTGGTATGCTCTTGAATGGGGGAGTTCAAAATATTTGGACGAGTCCAGATTCTTTCGCATATGAGCTTCTGAGTCTTTTGGAAGTGACAATAGTTTGCTGACTACTTCAAAGGGGGAAATACCGCTTCAGGGAAGCTACTTAGAACAACCTTGTAAGGGTCAGTTTCACTATGGTGAGGGCTGAAAGAGACTGGTATCCACTAAAGTTAATGGACACTTTCTAAATTGTCTAGTGATTGGGAAGGAATTAGCAGGGTGAGGGTAGCCTTTGAGGCCGTTTTACCTAGAGAAAGTTAGGTCTCTGTATTTTAACTGGCAGCGAAGAGGTGGCTGTACGATAACAAAAATACTATGAGTAACCGAAGCATATGCCTGTGCCCCTTAATTTGGGAAACCCCTATTTAATTAGAGAATCAGAGGAGTTGTCTTTACCTAAATACTGCTCTAGCCCAGCTCGTGTTACATACAATGTTGGCTGGACAACTTCACAGGATCGATCTTCTTTAGATGTAGGAGAAACGCTTAGTGGGTTAAGATGTTGAAGCTCTATCTCTTCAGTTGCAACAGAAGCATCCTGATTAATCACTCTCAGGCCTTTCAAATCATAACTGCCTTTTTTCAAGCGGAGTTGCAACTGTTCTTTAGAGGGATCTGTCAGCTTTGCACAAACCGGCATCTCCGTTTCACCAAAGACTTCGCTCATACCAATCCAATTAGAAACGACTTCAGCCCCAGTATCTTTGACCAACTGCTCCTTCTTGGGAACTCTTGGACAGTACATCCAAATCTCTTCACTATGCAGCACCACTTCCACTTTGCTCAAGCCCGTTTGCTCAATAGCTTCAAGCAATGTCAGATATGTATCTCCTAATTCACGGTGATTCATAGGAATCTATTTTTACAAACATTTTACTCCCAGTTCGATTCCTGAGTTTAGTTAAAGTGATAAAAAATATTTTTTACTAAAATGTATCTACTATGCTTCTCACCAAAAGCTTGCTTTTCAAAGCTGATAGCGTCATCAACTTTTCAGTGGTGACTTGAATTTCTATCGGATTGTCCGGGCAAAGGTGAACGAAGTTAGCACTAAACGCCGCATCTAACCCCTTTATCTCAAGCCAAACCCACAAGGCTGGAGTTGCACTGGATATGGTTACAATGTAACCAATATCAGATTTTTTGGCAGAGGTCTTGATCTGAGGAGTATGTAGTTCGAGATGCTTAGGTCTTGAAAGGAGAACGAGATTGCTGGAGATAGACTTGTCAGAGTTATCAACGAATAATTCTAGCCACACTAACAAGTTTCTTTTGCCATATTTAGCAATCAGGCTAGAGAGATCTAGCTTCTTGACACAAGCATTTGTTCTAGCAAGAGTTCTGGCATGTTTACTACCTTCAGTTAGGACAGTGCCAGCAAGGTCAGTGACTTTCCAAGCAGCATTTACATTGAATTCTTTTTGGTTGTCATTGGTCAGATGGATCTCAACAGTGCCATCTTTACTGCTTTCTAACCCGCTAATCATAAGCGGAGCAAAGAACTCCTTGGCCATATAATGAAGTGCTTTCCAGCGGCCGTGGTAGTCAATTGAGCTCCAACTCGCAACAGGCCAACAGTCATTTAACTGCCAATAAAGTGTGCCCATACCGCGAGGCATACTGCGTCGCCAATGCTCACAGGCGTATTTGATAGCCATTCCCTGTAAAATTTGTGAAACAAAGAGAATATTGTCGAAACCAAATGGCAACTTAAACCAATCAAGCATGTATTGCATGATTGTAGTATTGCCTATGCCAGAACGCTGATGATGCTCCATAACCCATGAGGTTACATTACGATCTGCCACTTCTGTGTAGTCATTTACGGTTTTGGGTTCAGGGAAAGACTGGAATCCAAACTCGCTGTTGAATCTGTGTTCACAAGTCCTGTACCACTCGAAGGGTTTCTTACCATGCCAAACGTCCCAGAGGTGGGCATCTCCACATTTAGGGTCGTTGTATTCCTCACGGTCACCGTGAGGAGTGTGGGGACTGCAAGGCCAATAGTCTCGCTGAGGATCTAGCTTTTGGACAACACTAGGAATCATTTTGTCAAAAAGCTTCCCATAGTCTTTCCAGGACATAGACTTTTCCCCCCACTCATTGCTGACTAAGCCCTGCTCCAGTTCATTATTTCCGCACCATAGGGCAATAGAGGGATGATGGCGTAAACGTTTGATATTGTCTTTAATTTCTTCCTTAACGGAAGCCATAAAAGGCTTGTCAAATGTAGGGTAGGTTGCACAAGCAAACATGAAATCTTGCCAGACACAGATTCCCATTTCATCACACAGATCATAGAAAATATCGTTCTCATAAATACCACCGCCCCAAACGCGAAGCATATTCATATTGGCCTCAACGCTAGCCTGGATGAGCATGCGATAATTTTTATCAGACATTCTAGCCAGAATTGCATCAGCTGGAATCCAGTTGGCCCCCTTTGCGAAGAATGGCACACCATTGACCACAAACTGAAAAGATTCTCCCCATTCATCAAGATGACGATCAAGAACCAAGGTACGAAGACCAATACGTCTGGTGCAGATATCAAGCAGTGACCCATCCTTCGAAAAGAGCCTTACTTCTACTTCGTACAAAGGCTGAGAGCCCATATTATTAGGCCACCACAATTCAGGATTTTTGATTTTCGCTACCGCTCTGCCCTTTTTCCCTACAACTGAAAAGTCCACCTGTTCAACTACTTTACTGTTTAAAGAAAGTGTCATAGATGCAGAATGAGATGAACTCCCGATTTTTTCCAACTCAAGGAATGCAGTAAGTTCAACTGAGTTTTTTGAATGAGATTGAAGTACATGAACAGTGTCTATCCTTGAATTGTCGTAGGCAACTAGGCTGATATCACGCCAGATACCACATGTGACTACTTTAGGTCCCCAATCCCAGTCAAAGTTACATTGCTCTTTACGTATCCAGTTTCTGTGGTAAGGCACCCAAGCTGGTAGTTTCCTTTTTTTACCCTTTGCCCTGCAGTACTTCATAGCTGATGCAAATAAGATCGTAATTGAGTTTGTCCCCTGTTTGAGATTTTCTTTTATGTTCCATTCCCACTCTCGAAACATGTTTTCTGATGCGCCCACTTGGACGTCATTGATTACAACTTTTGCCAACGTATCGAGACCTTTACAGGAGAGCAATACTGCATCATGTTCTAGGAACTCAGTGGACACCTCAAACTCACGGGTAAACGACCAGTCACTCTCACCGATCCAATCTAAATGCAACTCGTTATCACGATAGAAAGGATCTGGTATCATATTGTTATCTAAAAGATCCTTGTAAATATCTCCGGGCACCGTAGCACAGCCTTTCTCTTCGCCTCCTATTCTTTCAAAGAGCCAATCACCATTCAAAGTCTGCTTAACCATTTCATGTCTCAAATTGTTCTTAACTGACTTGTAAAATTCTTTATTTTAACCGTGCATCCACTATTCTTTCCGATCGTCAATTCCTAGGTGAGCTGCTTCAAAGAATAAGGCAGCAACCTTGAAACCAAAAAGTCTTAAAATTGATAGACTCTATTTGTAAGTCTCGTCACTTACATTGATGTCCCCAAACAACTTCAACACTGATTTCACACCAAAGTTTGTTTACCAATTGGAAGCTTGCGGATGCGCTTACCTGTAGCTGCATATATAGCATTCGTAATTGCGGGAGGAGTTGGAGGCAACCCAGCATCACCACCATATGGCCCCCCCTCACTTTTGATGATCTCTACATTGATGAGCGGAGTATCCTTCATTTTAGCTATTTTGTAGTCATCGTAATTACTTTGCTGAACCCTACCATTTTCAAAAGTGATTTCTTCTGCCTTGACGATAGAAATGCCCCAAACAACGCATCCTTCAACTTGGGCTTTCAGAGTATCTGGGTTTACATACTTACCTACATCAACAGCGCAATCTACTCGATGAACAATCAATTTGTCTCTCTTATCAAGAGATACTTCTGCGACTTCAGCACAAATACTTCCTGCAAAATTACAAATTGATATACCTCTGCCGTGACCCTCTGGCAAAGGACTACCCCAGTTTGCTTTATCAGCAGCACATGCCAAAACTTTCTGAAATCTCGGTTTATTCCTCAATAATTTCATACGATACTCAAACGGGTCCTGACTAGCAAAATAAGCTGATTCATCTATTGCGCTTTCAAGGAAAAACGTGTTTTGAAACATAAATGATCGCCACCACCCCAGGGGGATATCGAGTCCAACTACTGTTTGTTGAAAATTAACTCCCTCAATATCGTAATGCGGTTCTCGCTTTGGATCAAAGACAGACGATACTGCATTTAAAAACCCTGCATGAGCAGTGCTTGAATAAGCTAAAGGATTAAAATCCAGCCACTTTAAAACCGAGCTATTTTGTACCCATTGAGACCCAGTTGCGTGTTGATTCTCCCATCTTGATGGCATCCCATTATCATCGAAGCTAATTTGGAAGCGGCTCTTACTTGCAGGGTGATAATAGTCATGTTTGATATCCTCTTCACGCGACCACATAACTTGAACTGGTTTACCCAAATTTTTCGACAATGTAACTGCTTGCTCTATGAAATCATCTGCCCACAGTCTGAAACGTCCACCAAAGCCTCCACCAACATAAGTCGTGTGAATTTTGATTTGATCTTGCCCAAATTCTGTTAGTTTTTTAATAGTTTCTAGAGCTTTTGACTGTGCCTGAAATGGGCCCCATATTTCGCAAGAGGTTTTTGTAACATCAGCTGTACAATTCATAGGCTCCAGAGCAGCATGACTCAGGAACTGAATATCGTATTCCAAATCAATAGAGTTTTGTCCAGGTAGTTCAGCTTTGCCTAATTTATTTAAAGACTTATTAAAATGCTGATCTAACTTCGGAGAGTCAAAATCATGAGTTCTCCCCCCTTGAAACTCTACCTCCAAAACATCAATTCCCTTTTGCGCATGCCAAGTAGATTCAGCTACAACTGAAATACCATGAGGAATGGGTATGACAGCTTCCACTCCCTTCAAAGCAAGTGCAGCTGTTGCATCATATGTCTTAATTTCACCCCCGAAAAAAGGCGATAACTTAACTGCCGCATATACCATATCTGGAAGCCGGACGTCAGCTCCATAAGTTGCACTACCATTGATTTTTGATGGGATATCAAGTCGGGGCATCGCCTTTCCAATATACTGCCAGTGAGACTTTGATTTAAGTATCGGCGATGAAGATGGCTTCAGTTTTGATGCACTTTCAGCAAGCTGACCATAACTCACTTTTTGTCCACTTGATCTATGCAGCACGTATCCATTTTTTGCTTCACATTTCTCTAACTCAACTCGCATTTCCCTTGCGCCGGCTTCAACTAATAACTCTCGAGTTCCCGCTCCGATTTCAGCGAGTCGCTGCCACCACAATTTTATTCCATTATTACCTCCAGTTGCGACGCCAATACTCGAATTTGTTTTGTACTCAGAGTCGATCAGTGAAGTAGTTACAACACTAATGTCTTCCCAATTTGCTTCAAGCTCGTCAGCTATTATCATTGCATGGGCTGTGTGCGTTCCCTGCCCCATTTCTGATGTAGGGCTAATAATTTTGATCTTGTTGTCTTTTGAAATCTGGATAAATAGCCCCAGATCTCTACTTTCAGCAGATGAAGAACTTACGTTTGGCAGAGTTTGGAAGCTACATCCCACAAGCATTCCTGTCCCAGCAACAGTCGTGACCTTGAGAAAAGATCTACGACTTATCTGTTGATCAAGCATTTTGCTTCTCCATGATCTCACCAGCTTTTGTGATGGCTTTTCGGATTCTTGGGTAAGTTCCACAACGGCATAAAACATTCATCGTGCGATTCACCGTTTGCTCATCTGGTTTGGTGTTTCTACTCAACAAAGCTACCGCCGTCAGAATTTGTCCCGATTGACAGTAGCCACATTGTGGGACTTGCTCGGCAATCCAGGCCTGCTGGACCGGATGACTGTTATCTTCAGACAGACCTTCGATGGTCAATATATCCTTGCCAGCAACTTCTTCCAACGTGACACCACAAGAGCGAACTGGGCGGCCTTTCACCAAAACCGTACACGATCCACATTGCTGGATCCCGCAGCCATACTTCGTACCGGTCAGGTTCAGTGTATCCCGAAGAACCCAGAGAAGTGGGGTGTCAGAATCAACACCCACTTCGTATTTTTTACTGTTAACTGTGAGTTCCTGCATAAAACTACCTATAAAATCCAGTTTGTGATTGAAACCTCTTCAAAAAGTATTACTACTAGAAGGTAGGTTCTATCTAAGAGAAAACGCTTCGTCAAGAAATTTAGTTTCACTTTTATCAACAAAACTCAGCACCTGCGATGTGAAGTAATATTTAAGAAGCGAGAGAATATTAGGAAACTAATAAATTTAGGCGTTATGCAGGAGTTCCAGATCTTTATCATCAATTTGGATGGAAGTATTTGTGGCAACCTATTTCAACATGCAGGAGTTCCAGATCTTTGTCATCAATTTGGATGGAAGTATTTGGGGCAACCTATTTCAACATCTCATCCATCACCCTCTGGGTTCGATCTGCAATTCCTCGTTGAGCAGATTCTAAGAATCGGGCATAGCGTCTTGTCATTGGAGAGCCGGGAGAGTGGCCTAATTGATAAGCAACCTCATCCAATGTAGCCCCAGAAGATAAGAGCCTTGAGGCCACAGTGTCTCTCAGACAATAATTCGGCCGGTAGTCTTCAGGAATCCCTGCAAGGTTCCGCATCCGACGGAAGTGTCGAATGTAGGAATGTAACTTTCGTTGACCACCGGCTGGACCGGGGAAAACAAAGCTACTTATCCGCATGGCTTCTGGGCTGTTATTTAGCAATTCCCTTTGCTGCTGTAATATGGAGTGTAACTTATCACTTATTGGAAAGGTTATTGATTTACCACTCTTGGTATCGCGCTTGGTATAAAAATGTCGAGTAAGATCTACATCTACCCAGAGCAGCTTTAGTACTTCTGATGGCCTGGAACCACTCCAACCTATGAACTGGTGCAAATGGGCAATATGTCGATCATGGTAGGACGCCCAGACCTCGTGAAGCTTTTGGAACTGCTCATCTGTCAGAACTTCAATGCGCTCGGAGTCTGGGTCCGGCTTAGGAAGTTTAATGGTCCAGTTGAGGGAAGGACAAAGTTGTTGACTGACTCCAAAGTTGATGATCCGACGCAGTAATTCCAGTACATTGCGCACTGTCCCGTTACTGTGATCCTTCAATAATTCTAGACGCAGTCTATCTACATCTGGTGGAGCCAGTTCCTCTGGAGTTTTGTTTCCAAATTCGGGCTGAAGGTGTAGTTCATAGCGATTCTTGTCTGTGACCAAACCTTTAAGCGAAGAGCCCTTGGACTGCAGATAAGCTCCCCATAGCCGATCAAGTGTCTGTCGAGCTTCTTCTGCCAGCCTTTCAGCGATTCTAGACTCTCGTTGCTCTGCATTAGACTTTGCTTGTCCATTGATGCGTTTTGCCCGCTCAGCATTACCTCTGGGGGCCGACCAGCCTTGTGCCTTCGATCCGAGTTTTTCCTCCACAGCTTTATCAGTACCCGGCCGCTTGTAACGAATGTAGAGCGTTTCGATACCTTGGATGGTTAACCAGAAGACTCCGGGATATTGAGTTGTCTCTCGCTGATATTTTGCCATGCTCTCTCTGTTGGTTCAGTTTTACTGTCCCCACCACTGTCCCCACCTACAAGGTAGTAAATGTGGAACTATTTGACTTGATCTGACCACAGAGAATAGCTAATTATTATTTAATTACAACGTAATATCAAAAGTATGAGTAGTTCTGACTCAATAAGGGTACTACGTGCCTAACGGTCTCATAACCCGAAGGTCGCAGGTTCAAATCCTGCCCCCGCCACCAAACCTTTCCCCAGTAAAATCAGTAATTAAACTAGCCTCCCACTTTTCTGACTCTCACCCAGATTTTGATTTACCCAACCATATACCCAACCATTTGGTGGGATTTCTTGTCCCAGATCGACCCCACTTTTGACTGACAACCGATTATTTATTTTTAAATTTATCTTCGAATCTTTAGGCGAACTTTGACGTTTGTGGATGATGCAGATGTCGAGCAGGTTGGCTTGTGATGAAGAAAAGCTTTTAGGTGGAATGTTCAGCAGGCAGAGTTTTCGCGTCATTTGAAATCTCTGTGTTCGAAAAAGAATAGTCGGCTAAAATAAACTAAAAGTCTGGATTCCTTTGCTCGGCCATCATACTTGCCTGACAGCCACTGTAGGTATCTGTAGGTTACATTCTGCCTTCTTGAGAAATATCCGGGCGTGGTACAAAAGGATGTGTCAGTACATTCAGCAAATTGTTGTCAATTCTTGCAGAGGTAGATTCGATGATACCGCAGACTCGTACCAATAACTCCAAAGAATTCAGCATCTCCTCATAGTTTGCACTGCCATTACCTTTCCCGAAAAACTTCATCTACAATTCAAGTGCTCTCAGGACATGGGAACGGTTGCCCAGATAGGCATTGACTAAATCATTGTCAACTAAATTCAACCAGTTGGTAGCTTGACTGTTCATACCGTTGGTTCATATTGAATGCTGTTTTCAAAAATTAGTGTTTGATGATATTTTTTCATCCGAATTAGTCGGTCGAATATAACTCTCATTTTAGGGGTCATATGAGTCATTTTCTAATAAAAAGAGAAATGCCGGGTGCTTCAGATATTCCAAAGAATAAGCTTAACGAAATTGGGAAGGGTTCAGAAAGCGTTCTTGAAGAAATGCGAAATGAGGGTAAAGACATTAAGCAAATTGAAAGCTTCGTAACAGCGGGTGCTATTTTCTGTGTATATGATGCAACATCTGAAGATCTTGTACATGAACATTCGAAAAGGTCAGGAATTGGTGTCACTGAAGTAAGCGAAATCTCTTCAGTAGTACGACACAATACTTCACTCGTAAGTTAAGAGTCAGATCATTTGTACAAAAATTTGCCAACCTAAAAAAAACTAGTTGATGATTTTAATCAAAATACTGGCTCGGTAAGTTGTTAAAGGCAAGAAACACAGTCTTTTAGAAAGATTGTGTTTCTCAAAACATTCTAACTGGTTGAATACATTAGTAATGAAGCCTATTTATCTTGTAGTGGACGTGAAAATCGATGACGTAGAGGCCTATGGGAAATACAAGGAGAAGGTCAAACCATTGATAGAGCGTTACGGTGGTGAGTATCTGTCCAGAGGTGGGGAAATCAATGTGCTTGAGAACGAATTGTGGGAACCCACCAGAATGGTATTGGTTAGATTCCCCGATAAGGAATCCGCAATGAACTGGTATAATTGCGAAGAGTATCAGGCACTGAAGAAAATACGAATCGATAATGCGACTTCAACTGTTCTTATCATAGAGGGTCTTTAAGAATTTGCTCCTGGCTTGTTGAAATCAATCAACTAGCTAACTCCAAAGAACTCAGCATCTCCCATAGTTCAAGTACTGCTTTTCTTTTACCAGCTAGCTTTAGCTAAAGTTCTAAATATTGAATAAATCCAATGATTTTGTTCGAAAGTCATTTAACAGTATTCAAGATCATAAATAACAACAACTTCAAATAATATCTCCGAATCTGGTTAGGAAAAATTAGCTATTGGAATCGTTACAATTCATCCCTAACCAGATCCGAATTTATCGAGAATTTACAAAGTTGATCTACATTTTGATGTTGAGTCCTGCACGAACTAAAGTTCCCAGTTCATTTGCTCGATTTACCAATTCTTGAAATTCAGAACTCATACCGACTTCATCAATAATTTTTCCCGCACTCGGTAATGACTCAAAGTGATAAATCCCATGAACCATATCCATTTCTGATCCCAGAACAGGTACGACGGCAGCTAATCTGTATTCTGGTGATAAATTGTCAATTTTTGTAATAATTTTAGTCATCTGTGGTAATTGATTTCTTGACATCTGATATGTGCGTATCACATGGACAGGAGCAGAAATGTCAACTGCTCCATAAATATCTCGCATTATAAAAGGCCCACGCATTTGTCCCGCAGGATTATCCCATCTTTGCTTACTAACCTCCACAAACATTGGGTCATGCCGCACCTCATCAAAAGTACTCAACGCTTCGTGAAAATTATCAAACTTGGCGCCCATCCCAAAATCACCGGCCATGTTACCTATCAAATTTCTGAAAAGACGTGTTTCTTTCGCACCCTTCTGTGCCATAACTCCGAGCACAGTTCTCATGCGTGTTTCAACTAGATTTACTTTTCCGGGCAATGGTGTTGATTGAGCAATAATATAGGTACTCATGATTTTAGCTTTATTGAAAATGGTTTTGTTGAAGAAATCTTTAAGGATCAGATATACTTTGGCCCCAAAAAAAGATGTACTTGACTGATTTTATGATTGAACCGATTAACCACTCCTTCACATCCAGCTAGGATTTATTCAAGAGGATTTTCGATCTTCAACAATTCTCTGTGAAAGGAATTTAGGATTCCTGATGACCCCATAGACTTTCTTATCTTTGTGTGTTCTTCACTAGCTTCCATTTTTTCACCCGCAGCCTCCATTTCGGACAGACTTGCCCACTCTCTTTCCCATTGGGTACTCATAAGACTTTGGGGGGAACTGAAAGGCCTTAGCCATTTTTTTCTGGGTATGTTTCCCAAACTATCTTCGCATTCAGTAAAGTCTCTCTCAAACTGCGCCATCTTTTCCCAGTTTGTTGTTGAATAAGTCATTGTGACTCTATCAATAAATTGAGGCATAGAAATCTCCATAGTTAATTTTTCTTAATAAAAACCAATCAAATGATAGGTTAATAAATCAGAAAAGTACATAGAGATACTCAAGATGTCAAGGCTGGGCCTACTTGAGGCAATTACAGAAAAGGGTAGAAAGTAAAATACCTTAATTTACTTCCCTCAACATCTCCTCATAGTTCAACTCTCCCTTCTCTTTACCAGACAGTTTTACCTTCAATTCCAGAGCACGTAGCACATACGACCAGTTGCCCAGTGAAGTATTGATCCACAGAAACTGATCAACCAATTCCTCTAAGTTGCCCAAGTCTTTCTCGAGTGCCTCTAGCAGTGTGTCGCATGATAGTGCTCGAAGATTCTTAGGTGCTTGACTAGCTGATTCAGTGCTCTGAGTGATGTCTGGTAGTCACAAGCTTCCAGAGCCTTGTCCTTCAGTTCAATGTACTGCTTCACAGTCAAATCTACCCGCATTTGCAAACGCTCTTTACGGGCGTTTTGAGCATCCTGGAGGCTATGTTTGACTTTAGGGTGTCTGAGAAGTCCATACGCCATTTCCGCCGGATGCTTGGTCTTGTAGCCAGCTCGAAGAACAGCCTGTGAACCGTTACCGTCGACCTGGTATTCTTCGACAAATCGTTGCTGCTTGAAGGTCAGATTTGGAGATGCATTCATCAGAATTCTCCTCGATAAAAATTGAGCTCGGATAAAAATCAATCAGGGGAGGTAATAAATGATGGGGTGGGGGTATTTGGTCCTGTCCCCCTCAGGTAAGTTGGATGTGTTTTGGTAAGTCTCTGTGAAGAACAAATGGCTACCGTCGGATTATTGAACCATATGAGTGATGAGTTCAACAGGCTGATTCCAGTAAATCCTACATGAATTCAGTTTACTAAACTCAAAATATTATACCACAATTGGGCTGAAGTCTAAAGACGATCTGGCGGAAGTGAAGAGTAGTAATGAAGAGTAACTCTGAGAGGCTTGTGGGACGTGTTCGTGCTGGCTTTTGAAAGCAAAACAGAGTTGAGGGTCTACTTGTTCAGTCTGCGTTACTGAAGGATCTGGAGTAGTTCGATTGGGAGAGATTTGAGGAAGCGCATCGTAGGTTCACTAAACCGTATTGATTATCCACTGCTATCAGGACCTTACTCGAAACCTTTCAGCCTGCTGGTGATCTGCCAAAGCAGGGAGCAAGCTGAATGTGGGGTGACTCTTCCTCAATTTGTAAGGTGAGCACCAAGCCGATGTGGACTTGGTACTTTTGGTTAGTTGGGGTTACTGGAAATCTGCTGGGCCGGTGCTTTCGCCCGAAACATCTGACCCCCAGCATTGAATACTCCCTTCCGTTTTGACTGCGCAGACGTAATCATATCCAGCACTAATGCTGCTGACTATTCCCAGATTTGGTGGAACAGTAGCTGCGGAATTTAGTGCCCAGCACTAAGCAGTCCGATCCGCCTTTACAGCACAGGTATTAGCACCAAATCCAGCGTTAATGCTGCTGACTGGTCCTAGATCATTCGGCATAGTACTTTGGCCCTAGCATTGAACTGTACAATCTGTTTTAATTGCGCGGGTGTGAGAAAGACCTGCGCTAGTGCTGCTGACTGGTCCTAGATCATTAGGCACGTCTGTCATATCCTACTAATTTTAATCTCGAAAGATAATTGGAAAAGGAAAACACAGAGTTATGCTAAATGTAAAATATAAATCAGTGTCAATCCCAAATAATTTTTGGGAATACATTGTTAAGTCTAAAATAACTCTCACAATCTGTTACCTACTTATCCTCCATAATTCTATATTTTTATTAAAAGCTGCTCCAGAGGCTGACCTCTGGACAAGGTGGACAAAACACCAATCCAATTCAGTCCAAAAAATAAATCACAAACAATGGGCAACATTTCTCGACCGAAACCTAATAACTAACGATAAATCAAATATATACCTTGTGCCCTATTCACGAGTCACAAATAAAGACAGGAAAATTTTACAAAATTATCTAAAATATTTAGAAAATATAAATATATCAAATTATTCGCGATCAGAACAATTTGCTTATTGGATTAACCACTACAATGCTAGAACTGTAGAACTGATTTTGGAAAATTATCCAATTGATTCTATCAAAAATATTTCGTTTAGTTTCTTCAGTTTTGGACCTTGGGACGAGGAATTAATTACAGTTGAGGGCATCGATCTTAGTTTAAATGATATTGAACATAGAATACTTAGGCCCATTTGGAAAGATCCAAGGATTCACTATGCAGTCAACTGTGCGAGTATGGGTTGTCCTAACTTGCTACCTAAACCGTTTACTGCTAAAACAAATGAAATGCTACTGGATGAGGCAGCCAAGGGTTATGTGAATCATCCACGTGGAGTAAGATTTGAAGATGAAAAACTAGTCCTATCTAAAATATTTGATTGGTACCTTATTGATTTTGGTGGGTCGACTGACAATTTACTTCAGCATATTTTAGAATATAGTGAATCACAGTTGTATCAAAAAATTAAACAATATAAAGGGAAATTGGAATATGAATACAATTGGCAATTAAATGAAATAAGGTAGACCAAACATATTATTAAAATTATGATTTCATATTAATTTTTAATTGCGCACAATCTTTTCGACAGGTAAATTAATAGTGCAATTATGAGAATTTGGATAGTCAATTTGCCGTGAAAATCAATTCTATGAAAATTGATTTTAAGTTTTGGCAACTTTTTTATCGTCTAAAAAGTGCTTAATTCATACTTGAAATGCAATAATTGTGATATCATCTCTCTGTGCCATCTGTCCTTTGAAATTTTCTAAATCAGAGAGTATTTGCTGTACCAAAAAATCGGTGTTTAATTCCCCTTTTTCAATTATTGAAATCATCCTTTTTTTAGAATAAATTTTATTAGCAGAATTATTTTGATCAAAAATACCATCGGTAGTCAGAATTATGATATCATTTTCAAATAAATCAACAGCTTTCTCATAGAAAACTACATCTTTTTTATATCCAACTGTCTTCCGCGTTCCACTGTACTCGTCGACTTTACCATTCTCCCTTTTAATAAAAAGCGGAGTTTTAGCACTCACAAAACTTAAACTCTTATTATTTTCATTCAGTTTAAATATCAGACCGTCAAAGCCTTCATTTGATAACTTATCTTTATTGTTTTTTTGAGTATTTACAAAGTTATTATTTATTTCTGCAAGTACCTTTGAAAGATTAATAGATTCTTTTGTTCTTTGGTTGATAATACTATTAAACATTGTCACTGTAATCATTGATACTAATGATCCTGGTATACCGTGTCCAGTACAATCAATAATTGCAAAGTAAAAATTATTACCATCCGAGAAATTCCAATAAATATCTCCTCCAAGCCTATCCTTCGGTTGCCAAAAGATAAAATAATTCTTGAAAAACTTCTCGTGGTTTTCACCTGTTGGCAAGAGGCTTTGTTGAATGGATGAAGCGTATTTCACACTATCGTCAATTGTTTTTTTTGCTTCCAATAAATCTTTCGTCCTTTGATCAATAACTGATTCAAGTTGCCCTTTTATTAAATAATTTTTATAATTTAAAAGTATTAGGAGCAGACTTGAGATAATAAGTAATAATAACGGTGTGATAATGCTTTTAAAAAAATTTACTTTTTCAGCTGCATCAGAAACCGATGCAATATAGATTTTTACTCCATTTCTTTCAGGTAGTATTAATGTGTAAAGGTTTTTACTATAACCCATCCAATCGTATCTTGAAATAAAAAGATACTTACTCAATTCAGTGTAAATTGTATTATCAAACTTTCGGTCAAGATCTAAAATATCTTCATCGATTTTACTATTTGTTTGAGAAACAAGTTTTGCAGCACTTTCAATTTGTTTCAGGACATTTTCAATTAAATGATCAAATTCTTGTACTGGTAGATTCGAATACTCTTCTCCATACTCATCCAAAAGATAATTATCGAACCTACTGCTAATATGATTTTTTTCGACAGAGAAAAAATTTCCGCTGCCAGGCCAAAAGTAGATATTTTTTGTTGCTGCATCTTTTTTGAATACGGGAAGGTCTTTTGATTCTAATATAGTTGATTTTGCTAATACACTTATTGCTTCAGTTTGAACGGTATTAGAATCTAAATTATTTTTTATAGTTAAACCTAACCATCCAATTTCTATGAGAATCGCTAAGAGTATTATTAAATTTTTAAAATGTCCTATTGTATTAATAACTAGCTTCATCTGGATCCCTCTGTGTCTGTAATTATTTGGCTGAGATGCCTGATGTAGAAATGTAACTTGCGGTTACCGCCTGTTGGATCGAAAAAGAATGCTGCTTGTCACAGCCCCTCTGTAAACCAACTCATCAGCCATCGCATCCAAAAGGCCATGAGCCTTGCACCCATCCCACAATCTGATACCGAATTAGTTGTAGTCTTCAATGCTGCTTTTTGAGGGAATTTGATTTTCACAATTTTCGGCACTTTGCTTTCTTTTTTGTGAGAGATTTGAAGACAGAAGACATTGATACAAACCAACAACTGTAATTTCCTGTTATTCCTAGAAAAGTAGAGTTGCGACAATTTTCAAGGGAAGTTAAGATCCGAAATTCTAAGTATTGATTTTCTAATCCTTGATCTGATAGGTAAGGGATCATATCTGGTGACTTTTTCACGAAAATTTTTAAGCAAAAATTAATGAACGTAAAAATTTTTCCTGAAATATTTTGTATATAATATCAAAACTCTGAATTTTCCAGTGTTTAATTACTACATCAGTATTTTCATATTTCTAATCTTCTCGATGGTACTATCTTTTGGATGTGCGATCCAAGATCATGATGGTAAGCAAACTGAATCGAATTCAACATTTCAGATGACTCTATCTGATGTAAATTTTCAGAGTTATCGTTTAGATAGATACGCTGGCAACTATAGCGATGTAGAAGGTGTGACCCTTTCATACAAGCGTACCGGCACAGAAAACTACGACAACGCGTCTATGGCAAGGCAAGGGGAATTTTGGATTGCAGAGATCACTGGTATCCGATTTGGAGCAAAATATGATTTCAAAGCAATTGCCTGGCAATCAGAGCAAAATGGGAATCAATTAGTACTTTTCAGTGGAGAACAATCAGCGTTGCCAGTCGACTACAGGAATAACTCACTTACAATTATGATGATCCCCGTTAATCTTGATCCTGAAAATAAAACCATAATTCCTACTATTTCGAAGGTCACTAAACCTTCTATCTACAAAATTGATGAAAATGTAAATATTTCATATGAATTGTTAGTCACTAGTAATGACGTGGCACAATTTGAGGTAACTGCTGAAGATGATAATACGATATTAGATCGAATAAATGGTTCGACTAGTGACTTAAGTGGAACACAGATTTCTGGTAAGACCCTTTACAAAATCGATTCATCTATCCAGATAGGTTATAAAGCACCAACTGAATTAGTGATTAGAATTACTGTAAAAAATGCTCTGAATTACACCTACCAAATGTCTTTTACAATTCCAGTAGCAAATTCTGATTTAGCAAAATCTGATCAAATTTCTTCATCAGAACATCACAGTTGTGCTTTGCGAGGAAACAAAACTATTCAGTGTTGGGGGCGCAACCAAGTAGGACAACTTGGAGATAACACAACAAAAAGACGACTTGTGCCAGTAACTGTGACTGGAATCTCAAACGCCATTGCTGTTAGTACCGGGGATCGGCACAATTGTGCTCTGCTCGAAGACAAAAGCGTTAAATGTTGGGGGCGTAATCTGGATGGAGAACTTGGGGATGGGACAAACGAAAATCCTCGAAAAATCCCTGTGAATGTATATGGAGTCTCAAATGCTGTTGCAGTCGATACAGGAAATCGTCATTCATGCGCACTTTTAGATAATCAAAGCATTGCATGCTGGGGACGTAATGACAATGGACAACTTGGAGATGGAACAACCAACAGTAGTTATGTTCCTGTAGTTGTTTCTGGAATCTCAAATGCGATCAAAATTGGTTTAGGTAGTTATCATACATGTGCGGTACTGGACAATAAAAGTGTACAGTGTTGGGGAAGAAATAATTACGGGCAACTCGGAAACGGTGAAACAACAAGTGCACAAGACAATACATCTATCCCTGCGACTTTAGTCGAAACTCAAGATGTAAAAGATGTCGATGCAAAGGGAATCAGCACTTGTGCAGTATTGGACAACAAAAGTGTGCAGTGTTGGGGAAGAAATGAATATGGGCAACTTGGAAATGGAATAACCGGTGGTAGCAGTTCTATTCCTGTGATTGTTTCTGGAATCTCAAATGCCACTAAGATTACAAACGGATACCGCCACGCTTGTGTAATTCTCGACAATAAGAGTGTTCAATGCTGGGGAAGAAATAACCAAGGGCAACTAGGAGACGGGACATTTGTAGACAGAAACGTTCCCACAGCAGTAACAGGAGTAAAGAATGTTGTAGAAATCGCCCCCGGATACCGTCATACCTGTGCATTACTTGACAATGCCACTGTTCAATGTTGGGGACAAAATAACCAAGGGCAACTAGGAGACGGGACAACCAACAGTAGGACTACTCCAGCAGAAGTTCAGTTTTAATCCTTACTTTGTAAAAATACTTAAATTATCTTCTTTTAATATTAAGATATTGCCACCAACTCTTTCGCTGACTTTTACTCTTTTCAAGAGTTCATAACTCTTAAAGCAAATATTCTTCAACATGAACGCGAAAGCGCTGAAAAACCAAAAAAACTAGTTTTAGATACGATTTCAAATATATCTTCAGACCATTTCAATCTCTAGCACACACTGTCCCTCATTTCTCATCTTCTCATTGGCATCATGTCAATCAACGAAAATACTTCCTCCAGCGAGACAGTACTTGTTTTCTTTTTGACTCCTCCATCTTTTCCAATAATTAATAACTGAAATTCCTCACCTGAGACCGAGAACTTTTATCCCTTCAATCAAATGAACGTGTTCTGGTAAGTCTTTGAGGAAACGATTTGCCTACGAGTGGATCACCTTTGCGAGTTTCTTCAAATGCAGAAGCATATTACTAATGATGGATTGGTTTATCAGAGAAATGGATTTAGTCGTTTGATATCAATAAATGCTATTCGAATTCGGTAATTTAAATTCATAGTTTTATACCATAGTTAGGCTGAAATCTAAAGATGAACGGAGAGATTCAAAATCTATTTAATGTGGCAGGAACCGCTGAGTCACTACTTTCACATAACATTTCTATTGACCCTGCCTTATTCAGGTAGATGTTTACTGAATGAACAGGAGAAGTAAGTTGGAATTGTTTGCAGAAGTCGATTAGTTGGGAGACTCAGTGGACATTTTTAATTTCATTTAATGGCAGGAGTTTAGCAGTGACAAGCTTATAGGATTACTTCAGGTCTCCCAATAAAAGTTTTTTAACTTAGAAACCACATAGAACTTGTAGTGAATTCGGGACCCAATCGCAGCTTTTTGAAACGGTGTTGAAGGGATTACATTCAGACAATTGAAGCTTTATGCTGCCAAGATGAGCCCAATTATTAATGATTAGTGAATTTTCCACGAAGCCAGATGGATCAACAGTTCCCTCCAACAAAATAGGATCAAGCGTATTTTCAAATTCATTGGGAGGAACAATCACCCAGTACGCATTTAGTGAGTCAAATCTGTCATCCGAAATAGTCCCCCGAATAGTTATCGTATTTTCACTTTTCGGAACGAGTGAAATTGAGGAGATAACTGGATCAAAAAGGATTGATAAACCCTCGGAAGATTCACAAAATATCGTTTGTGTTGCCACGAAAGCTTCCTGGTGCAAAAAATCAAATTTTTCTGATAGGGACTGCTCTACAACCTGATCATTATTTGGAAGCAACTTTGTTAAGTTTTCTGCTAATTGAGTAAGTTGCGTATTGAGGAGAGTTCTCGAATTATCACTCAGTTCCCTAGATATAACTGGATTGCTTAGTGCTTCATCTAAAGACTGGCTCACGAGTTCGGGTAAATCTTCCAAAACAGATTTACTGCCGCCCTGTGCTAGGGATTGGGCTAGGACATTAAGTGCACTGAGTTGTTGTTGGTTGGTTTGACTAACTGGATTTGATCCACTAGCCAACAATGTCCAAAAAGCTTCCGCAGTTTTTGCGATCCGCAGAAGTTCTCCAGAGACCCCATTAGAAGAAGCAATATCTGCACGCCAATCGCCACTCTGTGCAAAGATATTTTCTAACTCTGGTGCGTAAGTTACCAAAGTAGTTAGGGGGGTAATGTGCACTTGATCTTGCATAGTTTCTGGAATCGTTGCAAGCATCGGCGCAGCTGGAACATAAGAACCAGAGGCATTCAACTTCAATCCACCTTTTGTCGCCAAGACATAGTCATGATAGTGTGGTGATAGTTGATAATCTCCATTGGCACCAGATGATGTTGAATCCTCATCCTCATCAAGTTGTTGATTAAAGCTTCCATCGAATTGAATGCGATCCGCCCAAACTTGGGCACCTTTGACATAGTTCTGAGCTAGTTTACCTGATAACTGACGAGCCAATTGGATTGTAAGCATTAAAGTTCTTTGGCCATTGACTATGATATAGTTTCCGTCACTTGGGACAGCAAATATATCACTTTGGCCGAAGTCAATCGCATTTAAATTCAATGAGCGGCTTTGAATCAATTCTTCAAATTGAAATAGAGAATAATTTTCGGTGTAACGATAAATGAAGAGCCGGAGTCGGTCCTCTACAGGAAGACTTAATGAAACCGTGTTGTTGAAGGTGTCTACCTTTTTCCAGCCCAAAGCCTCAGAAGGGTCCAGACCCTTTGCAGAAAATTGGGTACTGGCAGGAAACACAATTGCCAACTCGGAACCTCGGGTTTCAGTTCCAATGCGCTTCCACCCCGCTGTATCCTGAGTTTGCAATTGTAGAGAAATTTCTACCCACTCACTTGGTCCCTCTTTAGGCAAGGGACCACAGGAGTTTATGAATAGAAATGAAAACAGGATACAGAAAAAAAAAGTTGGGTGAGAGTGACGTGGAAAATGTTGTCTGCTTTGGCGGAATTTAAAGCTCATGTCAACAACTCAACAATTAGCTCCACAATCAAGCTTCAGATTGGTCAAACTCGGATGTCACTCAACTGCCCAAAACGCAATAAATTATGGGAAAGTCAGGATGATCTAAAATTTTTGTATAGACTAAGATTTTTGGTAATGTGCGGAACATAGATTCAATAGCCCAGTGTAAAACTTATTATCTGCGCGCTTTTCAAAAGTTAAAATGAAATTTAATTTGGTTGCCTGGATGTCAGTCTAATCTTTAATTGGATTAATTTCTTTATTTAAAATTTTTAAATAAAGTTATTGAGTACTGATAAAAGTACAAACGGTTGGGTTTTCTGACCATTTGCAATTTTCAGCAACTACAACACCTGAGGGAGCTGTAACCTCAAATAGAATATTAACTGTTTCATTATCAAAATTTAATAGATTGGCGTTGAGTGACGCAGACTTTTCAATTGAAAAGTTACGCTCATTAGACCATTTGAGGGTAAGGGATTCAGGTTGTTCGTGCGAGATTTTTGCCGCTAACTGTAATGTACTCCCTATCCATTCTAATTTTATTTCGGTGATGATTGGATCAAAGTTAATACCAATTCCTCCGAACACAACAATAACTTGCTCTGCCAAAGCTAGATTAATTTTCCCTTCAACTTCTTCAGTCTTTTTCTCAATATTTGCTACAACTTGGTTCTCAACAACCTGACCGGATTCTGGAATGGATGAAGTTATTGCGTCTACCAGCTGGGAGGCAGAACTTTTTACCAGATTTTTTTCTTCTTCGCCCAGAAGCCTAGTAAGATTGCTATCGCTTAAAATATCATCTAGAGCAGCCAGGCTAACGTTTTTAAGTGCTGTCTGGGAACTCACTTGTTCAGCAGGTAAAACAACTAACTGTTCAGCAAAAATAGAAAGTGATTTTATGGTTGCTTCACTGCTTAAAGATATTGGGTCATCTCCACTGTTTAACAATTTGGAAATGCTTTCGACAGTTTTGGCAACCCGCAAAACTCCAGCTGGTGTGCCTTTAGGATCAGCAATATCTACATTCCATCCGCCCAGCTGATCAAACACATCTTTTAAACCGGGCTGGGTTGTAACAAGTGTTGTCAACGGAGTTATATTGGTTGTTGTTTGAGCAGGTAAGGGCAATGGTGCCAACATTGGCATGGCACTAACTTCTCTCCCACTGCTGTCCAAATACACCCCTCCCTGACTTGCGATTACGTGAGCATCCCCTTTTATAGTTAGTTCGTAGCTGCCTGCTGCATTCGAAATTGTATCAAATTCGCCGGGATCTCGCTTAAAGTTTCCAAGTCCGTTTTCGTTGACTGTATCGAGCCATACTTGCGCACCCACAACGTATCCTTGAGCCAGCTTACCATTTGCCTCTAGAGTCGTTGTGGTTTCAACTGCGTCAGCTGTTGATGAATTGTCTGAAGCTGACCCAGAGCTTGATCCACCGCAGCTTGAAAGCAATAAGGGGACAAGAAATGTGTAAATTATGAAGAGGATTTTCAATAAATTCATTTAAGCGTCGGGTCGTGAGGCAGTCGGCCTGCTATCTAACTACTTCGCGGAGTGAGTTAAATGTGGTGTGGCTCTCCCGTAATCTTTTTGGCCAGAAAATGAAGGCCAAACCAGAAGATGATGTGGCTAGAATATTGTGAAGTTCATTGCTTATTCCCATTTTCGTCTAACTTGACATTTTAGAGATCAGCATTCCCAGCACTGGTGTTGCCATCCAGACCACCCAAAGTTGATCCCGTTACATAGACATTGCTACCAGAATCACTGGTGATGCCATTCCCCGACTCACTACTAGAAGTCCCGAGTTGCTTTGTCCATTGATTGACTCCACTGCTGTTGTACTTGACAACAAACAGATCTTCACTCCCAGCACTGGTGTTGCCATCAAGAACACCTTTAGTCCACCCAGTCACATAGACATTGCCACCAGAATCACTGGTGATGTTATACCCACTATCATCAGCAGAAGTCCCGAGTTGCTTTGTCCACTGCTTGACTCCACTGCTATTGTACTTGACAACGAACAGATCGCTTGATCCAGCATTTGTGTTTCCATCCAGACCACCTGAAGTGTATCCAGTCACATAGACATTGCCTGAAGAATCACTGGTGATGCTTTGCCCTTCATCACTACGAGAAGTCCCGAGTTGCTTTGTCCATTGATTGACTCCACTGCTATTGTACTTGACCACAAAGAGATCACTTGCACCCGCATTGGTGTTGCCATTCAGACCACCATAAATGGATCCAGTCACATAGACATTGCCACTGGAGTCGCTGGTGATGTCATTCCCATAATCAGTTGTAGAAGTACCGAGTTGCTTTGTCCATTGATTGACTCCACTACTTGTACTTGACCACGAAGATATCTTGTCCTCCAGCCCTGGGGTTGCAATCCAGACCACCACCACCTATTCCTCCTATCACATAGACATTGCCACTGGAATCACTGGTGATGTCATTCCCCATTTCAGAATTAAAAGTACCGAGTTGCTTTGTCCACTGCTTGGCTCCACTGCTGTTAAACTTGACCATTAAAAAGATCAGTATTTCCAGTACTGGTATTGCAATCAAGACCACCAGAAGTGGATCCAGTCACGTAAATATTTCCGCCAGAGTCACTAGTGATGCCAGACCCATTATCAGAAGCAGAAGTCTCAAGTTGCTGAAAGCCTTACCAGGTGGGACAACTCTCATCCCATAGATTCTGGGCCTCCGCTCTCGCATTACTCGAGTTGTCCCAGTAGTTACCAAAGCGAATGTACTGGCAGTACTTGCGGCTGCCATCATTCACCTTAGCAAAATCAATGGTGATGTTGTCAATTGCTGCTCCCATCATATTTCCCTGATGTACCTGACCCTCCAGTTCCGGCCAGCCCGGAAAGCCATTGGAAGCATTGTCGTAAATGATGTGGTTCATCCCATTCGGATGCTGCATCCGCACTGTGATGTTGTCGTGGTAGATGGTGTTGTTATTTACCAGGCGGAACTTGTTTTCAATGGTGAAGATATCAAGTGAGTCATGTGACAAGTTATCCAGGACAACTCGATCAAAACTGCTGCCCATCTTTGTTCCATCAAAAAAGTCGAATACTCCAACCGAATTGTAATTTCCTTGTTGATCTCGATGCAACATCGTGGCTCGGCCCATTGAGGTGGGTTGATGCCCATCACCAGAGGAGATTAGGAAACTAGCTGATTGTGGGTCTGCCAGATAAACTCCGGTACTGCTGCGCACTCCCGTATTAACAGTGATCGTGTAATTGCCCGAACTGAGCAAGTTGCTCGGATCAAAGATCGCTACCCGGTTGTGGTAATCAATCAGTCCGGGGACGCCATTGTTGTTGTTGTCTCTGAGAGTGATGTTGGATGTGTGGATACTCGAAGAGTCCATCTCCCGGTCAAAGGTCACCGTGATATCGACTCCCTGATGATGTTGCTCCAGCACTGCTCCATTTGCTGGATAGAAGGACTGGACCATCGGTGCTGGGCCAGAAGGTGAACCAGAACCATCTGACGTCTCCATCTGTGGCATCATGTTAGCTGGAATTGTAAAACTCTTATTGTCCACCGTGTTGTTGGTCAATTGGAAGTTCAAAACCAGTTTGCCGCTGTAATTATCACTCTTCTGCAGTACTCCCCTGACCAGCGATGTTAAAAACTGGTGCGGGTGGTGGATCGGAGTGCCGTTGTCATAGCGCACCAGTGTGCCATTGTCATACATTGACTGAAACGACGGACTGGAGACACTAAATTGGGTGTTGTACGGGGTCCCGTCTGCATACTGAAAATTGATTCCCAGCTGATGGTCCTGGTTCTGCGAGGCATCGTACATTCCAGAAATCTCAAAACCAAAGTCGAAGCTTTTTAGGCCGTGTTGATTGTTCTGGTTTGCCGAGGGACCAATCATGAACTGCTGAACTACCGGAGCAAAGCTGATCGAATTGAACGCAATCTCATCCTGCCTCGAAGCTGAAACAACTACCCGGGTGCTGTAGCCAAACTTATTTTCCACTTCGATATTGAGGGTCAGTTGAGGTGGCAACTCTGCATTGGCCGCCACTGTCATCGGCAGGCTCAGCGTGTAGTTGTCCCATTGGGGTACGCCATATCCTGGCCGGTGTACGACTTTGGTTGTGTTATCAAAAAGTGGAGGACCGTCTTCGTTGGCAAAAGCCGACAGACGCAAGGTCAGGTTGTCTCCGGAATCTGCACGTATCCCAATAGTGACGGCATAGCCCTTGTTGGGCTGGTATTTGCCAGAGTGTTCAACTCGGGTGATCACCGGAATGGTGACATTGTCCGGATCAAAGCCTTCGACGGGGACTGGACTGAGACGCAGGCTTAAGTTATTGAGGCCACCGCTCAGGCTGACATTGGATTGAGATCCTTTGAAGAAGACGGTGATGTTGTCATTGCCGAGGGCCTCGGCAAAAAAATCATAGGGACTGTTGGCTGGAGTAGCATTGTTGAGTACTCCGATCCACTGGCCGTTGGCTTGTTTGGTCAGGTTGTCCGAGAAGTAGTAACTGGTCTTATTATCAGGGTCGGCATTATCCGAAGTTGGACTGTAGTACAACGTGATCAGGCCAACGTCGAGGTAGGTGCCCTTGTAGCGCTCGAGGCGCTCTCCGGAAGTCCCAACTAGGCGAACCATGACAGGTTCGTGGTCTGTACTTACTTCAGCCTGCTGATTAGAAGGAGCTTCCATGCAGGAGAGCGAGAGCACGGCCAGGAAAGGAAGCAGAAGTAGCAAAGAAAAACGTTGGGAGAGTGAGAACTTGGCTTTCATTTGGAATCCTACACAGGCAGATGCTGGTATTCTTCAATGAATCTGGGGTCTGCCTAAATCATCGTCTTATTTTGCAGAAGCGCAGGGTGCTGGTGGCATCAGCCAACCGGAGAGTGAAATTAGTCAATGTGTAGCCTTTGTGGAATAGTTAGATATGAAGCAGCAAAAATGCAACCATTTTATTCCGTAAAGGGTGATTACTGAGATCTTAAGGGCGTATTGGCTATCTGAGAAAATCAATTAGGGGAGGTAAGAACTGAAGGGGTAGGGGTATTTGGTCCTGCACCCCATACTGGAGAATGAGTTGAATTTCTTGGACTACACCTTCAGCACTGCGATCTCAGGACTACAACCTTGCTCCTGAACCACACGGATCAAACTGGCTTCTTCCAACCTCTTCAGTGCTCTTCGTTTGACTCCGCAGGAAATCCAAAACTTCGCTAAGAAATCCTTTGGCAGAGTTACTGATTCATTACCACTCAGCACTACCCTGAACTGCAGCAGTAAACCGACTACTAGTGCCTGTATCCCGAGTTCAGCTGCCTTTTCAATCCAGATCAATTGTACTTTTGGATGAAGAAAGAACTTTATCTCTTGCTTGGCCTGGAGTTCACAAAGATTGGGATGTTTGTAGGCTAACTTCTTTTCTCTAATAGCTACCATAATATTATAAATAGATATTCTAATAGAGGACCCGGGTGCACACTGGTGTGCAGGTAGGTGCTCTCCAGTGTGCAGGTGGTCCCAACTTCGATTAATCAACATCGGGGTCAGGAAGCAGACTCATCACCTTGTCCCAGAAGGCTCCTCCATGTTCTTCATCTCGGTACCGATCAGGGTAGCGATAGATATCTGCATCAGTCGTCAACTCAAAGTCTCCCAAGATCTGTCTGGAAGCTTCACGTATCAACTCCTGTGCTTGCTGGACTCTGTCATCGAGCTCTTCCAGAGGAGCTTCGATCAACACAGCATCATGCACCGGTGCACAGACCCGGATACCCGCTTCAGTCATCAGGATGCAGGCAATCCTCAGCATCTCCGCACCATTGGCCTGCATCGGGAAGTTGGCCAGGCTACGGGCATTGATCTCCCCAGCCACTTGGATCTGCCAGCCAAGGACAGTCCAGAGACTTTTGTGCAGAAGCGCATAGTCCACGTTACCATCGGACCATTGCCAGAAAGTTCGGAAAGCCTCTCTGTGTTTCCATAGTAAGTCTTATGCAAAGGAACTCAGGCCGTTGGATTTTTTTGCTCGAGAATCAATATTCAATTTTATTAAGTAAAGCTTTGAATGTTAAAACTATAAACTAGTTAATAGATTGACAGTTCAAACCCAACAAGGTAGAAAAAAATTAATTTTTTCAATCTTTCTGATACCCAAACTAACTTGAATTGGCAATAGTATAGAAATCAATTAAATTAAATTAAATTTATGTAGAAAATTATGATTTAATTTTTTCAACATTAGTCAGATTTTCTGGATTAATAAATGCCTGGGTATCAGAACTAAAAAATAATTGTTCGCATTTTTCATTTGGTTTTAATTTAAAAGATCATACAAGAAATATTTGATTTACTTGTGTTTAAAAAAATTATTATGATGATGATGAAAAATATGCACATAACGTTCAAAATTTAAAATAAACTTTTCTTTTTAAAAAATCATATAAATAAAAAGAGTGTCATGGATTTCGAAACTGAGTATGCTTACAAAGGTGATACTTCCTTGGCTTATCAAGTGTTTGGAAAAGCATCAGAGGATCTTATAATCGTACCTGGTATAATGTCGCACGTCGAATATTTTCATGAGATAGATGGATACAGTGATTTTATTAATCTTTTAACAAAGTATTACAGAGTAATCGTATTTGATAAAAGAGGTAATGGACTATCTGAAAGAATACATCACGCACCAACTTTAGCAGAAAGAATGGAAGACATTGAAATTATTGTTGATGCAGCATCTGCAAAAAATCCTACTTTAATAGGATTTTCTGAAGGGGCGTCTTTAATTGTAATGTACGCTGCGATGAACCCCGAGAAAGTAAAAAATATAATCCTTATAGGAGGTTTTGCTAAGGGCATAAGTGATGATTCGACAGGTTTATTTTTTCCAGACAGTCCGCTTGTTTTAAATCTCAAAGAAACAATCACTTCTACGTGGGGAAGCGGTATGTTTGGAGCAATAACGTTACCTGTTGGTCAGAAACCCAGTGATAGACAACTTAAAATTTTTGCAAAATTAGAAAGACTATCAAATTCACCAATGGGAATGGTCAAACTATGTGAAATTAATTTTGGATTGGATATTACTAAATATTTAAAAAGTGTTCAGTGCCCAACTCTTGTTTTTCATTGTAAGCATGACGCATTGGTTCCAGTTGAAGCAGGTAAATACCTAGCTAAAAATATTCCAGGCGCGGAATATGTCGAATTAGAAAATGTGGGGCATAACTTTTTTCTAAACGATACTGAATTAGCTTTAGAAAAAATATTTTCTTTCACAAAAATTGACCATCATCATGACGAGACTCACATTGAAAGAGTACTTGCTACCGTTCTATTCAATGATATTGTAGATTCCACCAAAAATCAGGTCAAATTAGGGGACAGAAAATGGAAATATTTTACAGAGAAAATTAATGTGGAAACAATGGATTACGTAGCAAAACATAGAGGACAATTTATCAAAAGTACCGGTGATGGTATTTTAGCAACGTTCAACAGTCCATCAAGCGCTATTCAATGTGCCTTTAAAATTAATAATTACGTAAATGATTTACCCGGAGTTAACCTGAGCTTGCGTTCGGGTTTACACATGGGAGAGATAGAGATCTTGGGAGATGACATAAGTGGAATTAGCGTAAATCTGGCAGCCAGAATTCAGGCTGCTGCTGAATCCGATGAAATTCTTGTGTCTAGTATGTTGGAAAATTTGGTATTCGGGTCATCAATTGTGTTTGAGCCGAAAGGGCAATTTAAGTTTAAAGGATTTGAAAAAGAATTCTCAGTAAGTAGAGTTTTAAAAGTATAAACTAATCGTCAAAATCAACTTCTAATTCTTTCAAGCACATCTGGCCCAGGGGGATCGTGTAACCCTCGGAGCAAGTTGATCAGGAAGATCGGCGGGTTTTTGTTTCCGCTTTATCCTGAGGCATGGAGTTATTTAGGTCAATTGTCTCAGGTAAGGTAATGTTCAACAAAATGAAATCCACTTCTGCTTAGTCAAGAAAGCTAATTCCCATTTGCGGAAAAGCTAATTGGGGTGGGAGTCATCTTTAGATTTTGTTAAAGTCAAATCGGGTGATTATTAGAGGTCTTATCAGGCTGATTACAATCTTAGTTCCTAAGATGGAGTAAAAGGTAAGATTTTCGGGTACTCAGAATCCATCAGTTCAACATCTCATCCATCACTCTCTGGGTTCGATCGGCAATCCCTCTTTGAGCAGATTCCAAGAATCTGGCGTAGCACTTTTCATCGGGTAACCAGTTGAACAACCTTATTTAGTTGGAATAAATTGTTAAATGTCAGTACAACTATTATTTACTTATTTGTAATTCCAGGTACATCCACACGAATTTTTCTTATACGACCATCACCACTAAACCTTTCACGGCCCAAAACGGTTGATTCACAAAGAAACAGATCCCTACCATCATTCCCACCTAGCATACACGCATAAGCACTTTTATCTGGATCTTCGAGTTCAATGACTTGCTTAATTTCACCTCCATCAGCGACACGAACCCAACCTCCAGAATCTCCATAAGTAAAGTAAGGACACGCCACCCAAGCACAACCCTCCTCATCAATACAAATGCCATCTGTTGGCACCCCAAGATAAGCAAATGGACACCGGTTGGATAGTGTTCCGTCGTGATTAATATCCCATTTTGTGAGTGAGTATGAGAAAGTTTCAGCGATTATCAGTGTTTTTCCATCCGGCGTAATTATACCACCGTTAGGAAAACAAACTCTATCCGCTACAATTTTTGAATGTCCCTCTGAGTTAACCATTACTATGTAACCAAATCTGGGTAGATTGTATGGGCCCGGAGGAGATGATTCGCTTAAACCTGGTAGATAAGCACCGGCGTATGCTGTTCCGTCTGACTTTACGACCATATCGTTTGAACAAGTATCATAGATAGTTGAAATGTCTGCATAATGTGATGCATCACTTCTTGATAGCCCACCCTTAGTTAGTAATTCAGATGGTATCCTCAATATTTCCTGACTCGAAGTAGCTACTACCAAAAGATCCCCGTTTTGAATGAAGCCGAGTCCACTTGGAAATTCGCCTGGTTCAAAAACAGTTTCAACATGACCTGCTGCATTAATTCTTGATACTTTGCTGGACAGGACGTCACTGAAATAGAGTTTTGAATCTCGCTGATTCCACCTTGGGCCTTCAGGAAAGAACAAATTCTCAGCAATACTCTCAATTTTTCCCATAACGATTATCTCCCCAATTTGTAATCATTTAACTTGTTCAAGAACACCCAGAATTCTCTCCAATTCTCAGTCTACAAAGCTATGCTTCTGCTAAATTTTGTCAAATTACAGCATTGATATGCCTAGAATAGGGGGTTCAAGATATTCAGACAAGCCCCAGATTCTTTCGCATAGGAGCTTCTTAGTCTTTTGGAATTGACAATAGATTGCTACCTACTTTCAAGGGAAATACCGCTTCTAGAAAACCAACTTAGAACAACCTTGTAAAGGTCAGTTTCACTATGGTGATGACCGCAAGGGACTATTAATTCCTGAAGCTATCGGAACTTTTTTGGTTTGTCTAGTAGTTGGGAAGGAATTAGCAGGGTGAGGGTAGCCTTTGAGGCCGTTTTACCTAGATGAAAGTTAGGTCTATGTATTTTAAATGGCAGTGAAAAGGTGGCTGTACGATAACAAAAATATTATGTGTAACCGAAGCATATGCCTGTGTCCGATAATTTAGAAAACCCCTATTTAATTGGAGAATCAGAGGATCTGTTTTTATCTAAATATTGCTCTAGCCCAGCTCGTGTTACATACAATGTTGGCTGGACAGCTTCATAGGATGGACCTTCTTTAGATGTAGTTGAAATGCTTAGTGGGTTAGGTTGTCGAAGCTCGATCTCCTCAGTTTCACCAGAACTATCCTGATTAATAACTCTCAGGCCTTTCAAATCGTGATCATATTTTTTCAAACGGAGGTATAGCTGCTCTTTAGAAGGATCTGTCAGCTTTGCACAAACCGGCATCTCCGTTTCACCAGAGACTTCGCTCATACCAGTCCAGGTAGAAGCTGCGTCAGCCACAGTGTCTTTACATATCTGCTCACTCCTAGAAACTCTTGGACAGTACATCCAAATCTCTTCACTATGTAGCACCACTTCCGCTTCGCTCAAGGCCGTTTGCTCAATAACTTCAAACAAAGTCAGATATGTATCTCCTAATTCAGAATGGTTCATATGGCACCCACGCAATTGTGCTTCCTAATTGATAGACCACCCCATTAACATTGGCACTATGAAGGCAGCAGCCTTAAAACCAAAAAGTCTTAAAATCGATAGACTCTATTTGTGAGTCTCGTCAATTGCATTGATGTCCCCAAACAACTTCAACACTGATTTCACACCAAAGTTTGTTTACCAATTGGAAGATTACGGATTCGCTTACCTGTAGCTGCAAAAATAGCATTGGTAATTGCAGGAATTACCGGGGCAATCGCAGGCTCTCCTGTTCCTGAAGGTGGCAGATCGCTTTCAACTATTTCGATTTCGATTTCTGGGGTGTGCTTCATCCTTGCGATTTTATATTCATCATAGTTAGTTTGAACAATACGACCTTCCTTGATTGATAATTTCTCGTTAAGTGCTAGTGAAATACCCATAATTATTCCGCCCTCTATCTGGGATCGGACTAAATTTGGATTTATGCATAAACCGCAATCCAATCGGAAATAAATTTTCTCTATTTTCAATCTACCAATTTCTGAAACAGACACGACTGCTGAGGCTGCAGAAACAGTTGTTGATCTGCCAAAGTTGTCTCGAGGTTTCCTAGTTTTTTTCACCATGAACTCATAAATCGCTATCCCTCGACCAAATCCCTCATCTAATCTCTTTTTCCAATTGGATTGTGATCCCAAATCTTCCAGTAACGTTCTGTGTCTTTCATCGTGGTCTAGTAATCCAAGTCGGTAATTCAGTGGATCCACACCAGCCAGATGGGCTGATTCATCTATAGCACTCTCTATGACGAAACAATTTTGAGTACTGCCTGCTGACCTGAGGTTCTCAAAAGACAAACCGAAATCCTCCCACTTATATTTCAAATCAAAATTCTCCAATTTGTATGCAGGGGGAAATCCATCAATACAGTTAGGGTCAACACCCCATTCTATCAATTGTTTTTTCGTATGATCGGTTTGCACAAAAGAGTGGCTACATGCAATTCTGTGATTCCAAGATTTTGGATATGAATTGGCACCCAAGCTAATTTGTACCTGGTGTTTGCTCATCTGCATGTAGTGACTACATGTCATATCTTGCTCACGGGTCCACATCAGTTGAATTGGTTTACGGAGCATCTTTGAAATATGAAACGCTTGCACAAAGGCATCGCTTCTTCTCTTGCTTCCAAAACTGCCTCCAAGCGTTGTAACATTTATTTTTATTTTTTCTTTGGGTAAGCCTGTCAATTTATTCAAACGATCCATCAAATCAGATTGTGACTGAGTTGGACCCCATACTTCACAAAAGTCTCCCGTGTAATTGACTGTACAATTGAATGGTTCGAGTGTCGCATGTGCTTGCAGAGGTAAATTATACTCCAATTTGAAAGCCATGTTGGCATTCAAATCTGAAGCTTCTAAGTTGGCAAGAATCTCAGAAAAAGATTCTTCAATCTTTTTGTCATCAATTTCTTCACTATTTCCGCCCGAAAACTCTGGTAAAAGTTTCTCCATTCCTTTCATCGCTTGCCAATTACTTCCTGCAACTACTGCAATTGATTCAGGAAATTCCATTAAATAGACACGTTTTTCAGAGATCTTGATGACTGCCTTCACTCCCTTGACCTTCATCGCCTCGTCTTCATTGAACTCCACTAACTTTCCTCCTCTTCGTGGAGCACTCTTGACGACTGCAAAGAGCATATTAGGAAGTCTGACATCCATCCCATAAGTAGCAGATCCATTGATCTTTTCTGGTATGTCAATTCGAGGTATTTCTTGACCAATCAATTGATATTCTTTTCTCTTTTTGATTCTCGGATCTTGAGGAGGTGCTAAGCTCGAGGCTTTTTCAGTGAGTTCCCCATAACTAAATGATCTTTCACTCGAAAGATGGCTAACATACCCACCTTTTGCTACGCATTCATCTCTGGGCACTTGCCATTCAAGACCAGCCGCTT
>JACLAD010007034.1_pt1 | contig 33231 bp, 21 predicted proteins | sample 8027901 | NCBI WGS metagenome assembly JACLAD01 (sample SAMN15725071, study PRJNA655200) | protist metagenome | isolation source: fluorescence activated cell sorting (FACS) single amplified genomes of... | place: Spain: Blaines Bay Microbial Observatory, Mediterranean Sea | collected 2016-07-05 | reverse complement strand
GCATGCAATAACTAGTAGAGAAAACTTCATCATCAGATAAAGTCGTCGTCGTGTTCAGAGAATCCTCCCAGAGGGGATCCGACCCGGGTCCCAGCACAGACAGGGTGCCAGGCCAATGACGGAAATTCTGACGGGGGTTGAAGGTTCCGTGGGGTGGGTGGTTTGGGAGACGGAGACAACAACAGGGGAAGAGTCCACAACAAAGAACGCTGTGAACACGTCAATTAGAGCCAAATTTTGAGGCTGCCGTTTCACCTAGGCGAGGAAGTGCCCCTTGAACTCTAGCGTGTGCAGTTGGTGTCCCTCAAGATGTCTGGCGTTGACGACTTTGACATCAAATCAAAAGCAAGAGAAGGAAACTTTTCAACTCGAATATTGAACCAGTTGACGACGAATGTGCACAATTTCGACAACAAAGAGACAGCTGTGACGGAGCGACGTGCGGATCTGCCTACTAAGGTTGCCGGTGAGGATCCTGTTCTTCATGGTATTCTGGCGATTACAACGTTGAATAAAGCGAAGGTAACTCAAAAACAAAAAGTAGTATGTGATGTTTGTGATCGTCGCGACGTGCCTCGGCATCTCGATTCGGAACCAGCTCACGGCTTTCATTTCTTACGTTGTTGTCTCCGACGTGATGATTGTTCAGGATGGGTTCATCCAAATTGTTGTATTGATTTGAAAGACAAATCAAAATTAGAATTATGTCTTATTGCTAAGTCTGGATATTGCTGTCGCAATTGCCGTAGATCTCGAGAAGCTTACATGTTAAGTCAACCTAGACATTTACGCTTCAAACATTTGGTGTTTGATCAGAATCCAACAAATCAGAAAGACAAGGTGGAAAAATTAAATAGAGAAAGAGGTACTGGTCGTATGGCGCGTCCAGAGCCGCCAGAACTTGAGAAGATCTCATTAGAAACGTCATCAAAATTAGATGCGAATTGGTGGTTAGAAAGGCCAGAGAATCACGGTGTACCTATCAATAATAATGAACGTGTGGTTCGTCGTGTTGCTTTAGCCTTGGCTTATGCAAATGATACTCTTGAACAACATGTCTTTGAAGGACTAACTTATTGGGATCCACATTCACACAATATTCCTCCAACCTCTAGAAAGATGCAACAAGTGAGCACTGCGCTAAAATTGAAAACAGCAAGTTCATTAGAAAGAGCACAACGAGAGTATGATGCATCTGTAGAAAGGAGAGCAGCGATTCATGAAGAACTATGTCTAGAAGCAAAAGATGAAGGAAAGATGGCGACACTTGAGAAGCCTGGAGATATGCCTAAGTTCATCGAGCCAGAGCCTACTTATTTCCAATTCAAGAATCAGAGTAGTAATGAGGAGTACAACCCTTACTCATCATTACCAGCACCACCAGGCCCTCTGCAACCTCCAGCAAGTATTAGTAGTATTAGTAGTAGAGATAGCGACGCTGCCTCGGATAACATATATGCTGGTTTAGGGTTACCCCCAATCCCAGCACTTTCATCGCTACCATCGCAAATAGGTATAAATAATAATAGTAATCAACCTGTTGTGCAATCTGTTGTGAGCAATGGTCCTACTGCTGTCTCCAGCAAGCCCAGCAATGGCTTGGGGATGAAGTCGCCAGTAATCCCAGCAGCAGTACTTCCAAGTAGGGATTCTAACAGTCTACCAGCTAGTACTGTACCTCTAACGTCCATCGATCGACAGGCCAGTTCATCTTTTGGGAATTATGGACGAGATACGTCGATTTCAAGCAGCTTTGGTGAGCCAATGAATGTGGTAACTTCCGATGGATTTGCCCCACGAACATCTCCCGGTGTCACTACCGAGTTGGATAGTCCACCTTCGACTTTTGAGAAAGCTTTGAAGAGAATTGAAAACGGGTTCGCCAAGTGGTTTCAGTTTCGCACTCGGTTCAAGTATGGTCCTATTCCCCAGAAGACACCAGAGACAGCCGTTACCACGACAGAGTTACAAAAAAAGGAAGGGGAGAAATTCGCCGACAAGGACAAAGCTGGCGACAAAGCTGGTGACAAAGCGAATGGGGATGCATCAAATGGTGTAAACACTACCATGAATAAGAACCAAGAATCAAAAAGTGAAGATGAGACGCCTGACAAGGTCGTAAAGGTTGTAGAAACTGAGGCTTCTCTAAATGTCAAGGAGCAAGCAGACAGAATGAAGGCCGCGGAGGCTATGCTAAGTGCCTTTGGATTACTGAAAGTCCCTACAAGTCGGGATTCATGTATCTATCGAGGTATTTACGACTTGGGTGATATCAGCACTGGCCTACGCATGTGGATTCTGGATGTGGCGACAAAGTTCCCTGCCTGCTACGGCGAAGAACCCAAGAAAACCTTTAGTTTTTACGACCTGGGCAATGCTCTCAACGAGGACAGAATTAGTGAGCGATTAAGAGCAATTCGTAATACCGCTCATAAGGATAGCGAATCTGTGATCCAGTACAAGATCATGAGTAAACTAATTGAGTTCGAAACATATACGCGCCATTTGTACGAGTTGACCATCAATAATATAAAAACTCTCTTCAATCTTGTGTCTATGAAGGAGGTCAATGTGCGTGGACTGTTTGGAGAAGGAGTGACTCCTCCAGAGAGAGAGAGAATGGAGATCGAGCTATGGACCATCTTAAGTATGTGCTTTGAGGCACATTGCTTGATCGGATTGGAAAGCCACGAAGTATTGTGTGTAATTCGCGCTCTCAAGTGGTGCAACGAAGCAAAGTACCGTTACGACTGTATCAAGCAGGGCATCAAGTCCATGAGAGACTCCTATGCCGCAAAGTGGAACTACCGCCCTTTACAGGAACAATTGTCTACTCCTTTGACTAATGAAATGCGTAAGAGTTTGGGTGAATTGTTTAAAGAGAACCCCGATCCACTTATACACGATACTGAAGAAGAATTTCAGAATAACTATGAAGCCTTTGTGTTTGAAGCTAATGTCATAGATATGATCGCTAAACTGATTGAGAACAAAGATGACAAGGCGCCTCGACCGACTACTGCCTCTTTGTCTTTGTTTCCCGTACAATCTCTATGCAATCTGCTCACTAGTTATTGGAGGGACAAACTGACTATAGTCCATGAGTCACGACGGCAGCATCGTAAGATCAAGATCTTGTATGATGATAATGCCCGTATGTGCAGGGAGAACATGAGCATCCCAGACAATGCTTCAACAAGTCATGCTAGTAGTCGTCGTGGCACCAAGAAAAGTGTAGAGATCGTCAACGTTGATTCGGAGATTGAGGCCGAGCTGCGTGAGATGGAGAGAAGGGACTATAATCTACAAAGATACCAGGGTGATTCAAACTTCTATTCCCAAGGTCTTTCAGAATCCACTATGGACGATGTATTCTCAGATTCAGAAAATTTCGAGTACTCTCCAAAAGATGAGAATGAGCGAGAAAGAGAGTACCAGGAACTGATTCAGGAACAAGATCGAAGGGCTAACCAGAAAGCACTACATGACAGTTTTTATGTCCCGACCCGCGAAGATGGTATTCCGGTTCCTTCTTATGGCTCATACTTGCCCACCCAAAAAGAATTCGCAAGAATCCAAGCCAAGTATCAGGAACAAGGAGCAAAGGACACACCCACTGGAAGTTCTAGCATCATTCCTACCATTAAACCTGTCGCATCTGCTGCTAGCCGTGGGAGGAAACAACCCTATTCATCTTCCTCATCTTCCTCATCTTCCTCATCTTCGTCGTTGGGGAAAGGAGGCAAGGGCAATACTTCAAGGAGCAATGGCACACTCAAACCATCAGCACCTGCTGGGATAGTCAATGCACCAGAGGTATTACCCCCACCAACAGTGTCTCAAGGGAAGAGTGGAGTTAAGCGAGAGAACGCACCGGCAAAGAAAAGTAACAAAAAGCGAAGAAGAGTGACTGCAGTCGACCCGAGTGTCGATATTGCTCGTGTCCAGGCTGAAAAGGAAGCTGCGACACGATCTCGCATTCAGAGAGCAGCGAGACGGTCAACGTAAAGACCACCCATTAAATATTTACTGTAAAGATTGCACATTTTTACCCAAGCAATTTAGAAACGTTTTAAAGGTATCTCCGTAGAAAAAGCACTTGTGCCATGCTGCCGTGAACTGAAATTTGAAATTTTAGTTAAAAATTAAAAAAGTGTCGAATTAATTTGAATTTACAAATACACAAATAGTCAATCTCTTCCAACACATCTCAATATCATAATATAGGAGAGAAGCACGTTCTACTCATGTTGTGCTACTATTTCTTGCTCTTGGCGTTCTTACCTTTCTTGGCCTTGGCCTGCCTTTCCTTTTGTGGCTGATCATCATCATTGGTCGTCCCGAAGTCTCCATCTCCCCAATCGTCCTCATTTTCGTCGTCACTCCAACCACTGCTCTTCATTGTGCGACCCATCTCCTCCAGAATAGCCTCTGTGATCACTTCTGATTCACCACCGCTTTTACTCAAATTCGCTCCGGAACCTTTACGGATAGCGACATACATATTGTCAGGACTGTTGGTGGATGCTTCGACCTTACCAAAGGAGCGAGGGTTTTTGTCTGAAGAGCTGTTGAAGGCATTGTGCAAGAGGTTAGGGAAGTCTTGATGGGACATTTTGTCTCCTTCACCATTATCATTATCGTTACTAGAATCACCCATACGGCTGCCCCTCTTGAGCCCATTCGTGCCCTTGTTGCTCTTACTGGCATGTACCTGCTTTTTGAGAGGAGTGTTGGACTGTTGTGACTTTGTGGCCTCCTCAGCCTTAGCCTCCTTCTCCTTTGCAAAGCGCATCTGTGACATCATGAGTGCGAGCTTGTGTTCATTGGCATCGCTCACCACTAACACCTCCTTGTTTAGTAGTGCGATAGCCCTCTTGAGGGCACGAATGGGAGCCTGGTACGGCACTGGGTCGCTCTGAATGAAGGGCCCGAAGTAAGTGAGCGTATTGTGCGACCAAGTCAAATAAACTTCCGTGTATATAGAATTCGCCTGAACGACAAAAAGATATTTTAATGAAAAGGGAATGGTTAGATGCGATGGAGCGAGAAAACATGGAGAAAAATAGATCGAAGATAGATGGATAAAGCAGGAAGGTATGCACATCTGACTTACAATTTCGTCGGCAATGAACTTAAGAAAGTCCTGAAGCAACCTCTTGTCGATGGTGCGGCATTGTAGCGGAACCTCCGAGATATCAATGCTCATAATGGTCTTCCTCAACAAAGGGATGTCCGCCAATTGTAGCGAGAAATTGAGAGCCACGGCGTAATTACCTTCTTCCAACGCTTGCGCTACTGCTTGCGGAGTGACCATAATATCCAGATCCATGGGCACGAAGAGCCCTTCGAAGTCCAATGTAAACATCTGTAGACCCTGTGTCGTGGCAACGGACCAGTCCCTACCCGTAGGTGAGTATTTTATGGAGGTGCAGACCAACTCAGGACGGGTACTACGACTACCATCCCTTGTGCCACTGCCCTTACCTGCACCAGGGAGCACACTCACAGCATACTGCTCGTCATCACTACCCTGATCGGTACGTAAAGAGGCAAGGTTGACACCGTCCTCGTAAGCAAGGGAGGAAATCCGATCCAATGTACCATCTAAGCTGTGATTGGATGTCAATTGGAACCTGTGCACTAGCGTTTTGGCCTTGACACTATACACACAAGCATATATGCTCCTACCTGCTGCTAGAATAAGACTACCATCAGCACTATAGCATAGCGTAGTGAAACACTTTTGCTGATTTTGTGACTTTCCGCTCTGTAGTGTGTCCTCTTTGATTCCCCCCTTCAAGTCATTTCTGCCCTCTAGGCACGCAATAGAGTCTCCTGTCTCTACTTCCCACACATTTATGTTACCATTGATAGTAGCAGTGGCAACATGCAGACCATCAGGACGGAAAGCTACCGCTAGTACATCACAGCCGTGTTCTACAGTCTCTATACACTCATTCTTGTACACATCCCATAACTTGATAGTGCCATCCCAAGACGTGCTTGCCAACATATTACCATGCATATCTAGGGCAGCGATAGGACCCTCGTGTCCAGATAACACGTCTAAGAGCTTACCCGTTTGCAAGGACCAGACGTGGATGAGAAATGGATCCATACTACCTGCGCATACCACTTCCCCACTCTTATCGGCACTCAGACAAGTGAATTGTAAAGGGGTACCAGGAGGTCCCTGTAACGTTCTAAAATTCTTATACCGCAGTAATTCATGAGCTCGAATAGTGCCATCTAGTGAAGCACTCAGCACCGCTTTACCGGAACCTTTACCTACGAAACGCACACAAGTCACCGGTGCCTTGTGCGAATCGAAGGTCATGAAACAGAATCCAGAGAAGACATTCCACAGCTTGACTTTGCTATCTTCTGCACCCGTGGCGATGTACATGCCATCATCAGAGTAGTCCATACTATTCAATCCGTATATATGACCCTGTTGCTTGAGAACATATGATTCTGACTGCCATTCCCATACCATCAGCTGTCCAAGACGGGATGCGCCCAATGCGATCCACTCTCCTGTGTAATTGATAGATACAGAGGATATGGTGTTCCGATTGGCAGAGATACGCTGCAGGTTCACCACTCCCGGCATTTCATATAGTCCAAATACACCGTTGTCAAAGCCAATGACTAATAGACCCTTGCTTCTATTAAATGAGGTGCAGGACACTCGGGTATGCGGATCCCACAGAAACTCACGAGAGGTAAGCAACCACGAACCACCACGAATAGTCTTGACGCCTTCTTTCTTGTAGTCATCCTCGAGAAAGACTTGCTCGCTGTAACCGGAAGGCGTTTCATTGTTATCATCATCCTCCTCCTCCTCCTCTTCTTCTTCTTCTTCTTCTTCTGCCTTGTCACTGTCACTGCCGCTACTTTCACCACTACTTTCTTTATTATCCTGTTCTGCATCTATCTCATTATGTCTACGCTTCTTTGCACCTACAATTCTCCGCTCTCCAGGGGCAAATTGCCATGTGAAGACGGCTCCATCTTGTGCAATGGTGAAGACCATGTCGTTATCTTCAGAGAAGTATGACCCCACAATGATATCACGATGTCCTGTGAGCGTCGTCTTGGACATGTTCCGGGAATGAACGCGATAATAGACTCTGGCAGTAAGGTCCTTGGAACCCATGACGATCATATTGCTGTCTTTGGACCAATCTAAACAAGTAGTGTCATCATAATGACCCGCAATCTTTCTCAACAATATCAGTCCTTGGAATTCCTTTCGGATATTTGGAGTTCTCCACAATTGCACACCATGACCATGCGTCACTGCAAAACTACGATCATCAGGAGAAAACTTGATATCATAAATTTTCCTTCTGAAATTGAATCGTTGCAATATACTTTTAGATACCAAAGAGACAATTACCGAATGACCATCCACATCAGTCAGCACCGCAAACTTACCATTGTGGGACATGCAACAGCGACGAATGTTCTTGCGAGTCTCAATAGGTAAAGTACTCACAGACTGCTCTTTCAAATCATAAATCGTCAAGCGATTGCCTACCGGAGATAGCACTTTGTCCTCGTGGAATAGTACATTGCCATTCGCAAAAGGAGAACCCAGAACTTTGCTAAGGCGCTGATTCAGTTGGGGGCGACCTTCCATTACTCAATGTTCTCGATGTATGAATGTTATCCACGCAATAAGGCTCAATAGAAAAGCACTTCACACTTTCGATTTTCGCCCACAGTACTGTGCTAGAATTGACTATTCGAGTACCACAAATGCAAGACGAGTATCAAGCCGCCCGGTGATAGTTGCGAATAGTGTGTTATCTGATATACTGGTCGTTGTAGACAACGCTGAGATGGAGTGGCCATGATACTGTCACTCCCCATCCGGTAACCCAAAAATCCGACCCCGCTTTGCCGCTTTCGCTGTTTTTGAACCAAAGGGGCGTTAATTTCGCCACTCATAGTCGTTAGTACACAATACAGGCACTGAAATGAGTGCAAAGCTTCGCCGTTTTGCTCAAGCGCGCTTAGCTGAGCAGTCTAGTTCTAAATCTGGCGGTGTTATGTCCTTGCGCGAGATCGAGGATTTGTTCGTCAAGAAATTGTGTGAGAAATGCAATCTAGTCGAACGAGACATTGCTCGTGTCTTTCGCAAATTTGACAAAGACAACAGTGGTTATCTGTCCGTGGGCGAGCTTGCTGATGCGATCCACTTATTCCTGAATGGCGTGCAGCGTAACCAAGTACAAGAGTTGGTATCACATTATGATGTGGATGGTGATGGTAGTATAAGTTTGGAAGAGTTCACTTCTTTCTTGATCTCTCGCAGTAGTCCGAACCCGAACGATTGGTTGACTGTGGACACATTGATGGCACAAGACAGTCCTGGCAAGAAGGCTAAAGGTGGAAAGTTTGATAGTAATGCTTTTGATTCTATTAACGATAATGAGAAAGATACTTCATTTGATTCTATAGATAACGAGAAGGAAAATAATGAGGATAGCCAAGGCTCGAACACACCCCAATCTGTATCTTACAAATCCACAGTCTTTCTCCAAAACATGAAGGCCTTATTGTTGAAAAGAGCACAGGAGCTACGTGTAGAGGGCAAGATCCCTATCTTCGATAGACTGTCCAATCACATCAACCCATTAGCTGAAAGTACCGCTCGATCCATGCTGAATAAGGCATTCAGGCCTTACATGAAGACTGGTACGCGTGTAGACTTGCCGTCTTTTGGCAGAGTATTGAGCAAGTTTACTTATCCTGGCAGTCCTCCACCTCGTAGAGATGTAATGAACTTTTTATTTGAATTGTGTAGTGAAGGTCACGAAAAAGCGGATCCAGATCTGCTGATAGATATGCTCTTTGATAAAGGAGGCATTAAAATCAATCGCTTCGGCTTTGCACAGGAATATAGTGCTCCTACTGATACCGGCCGCCCAGCCGTAGGCAAGGGCCCCTTTGTACGTAGAGATGGTGATGTGGCCCCAAAGAATAGTGACGTACCTTACCGAGTAATCACCCCTCAGAGTCAAACGGCTCTTGCTGCTCCTTCGGACTTCAATGCAGCATTGATTGATAGATCTGCACACTTGCCAAACTATGATATTGTGAAAGATCATGTCTATGGTATCAATCTTAACTTGTATAGTGGAGAACCGGTAATGTATCTGAATGGATCTAAGCAAGAAGTACTATACAGCTGTGGATGTAATATGGTCATTCATGACCTGAATACCAACGGACAAGTTTTTTTTGAAGGGCATGATGACGATATCACTTGTTTTACTGTCAGTAATGATGGAGCACTCGTAGCTTCCGGTCAATTAGGAAAGACTCCCGAGGTGCTTGTATGGGAAACTGCGCTCAATGCACAAGTCTCCACTCTTGGCAACTGTATCGATCTGGTAAATCAACCTGTAGGATTAGTCACTCGTGTAGGTAAAGGTTTCTTTGAGCGAGGTGTATGTGCAACAGCCTTCAGTCACGATGCGCGATTTATCTGTGCTATAGGCTGTGACGACAAGCACGACATGGGTATCTGGGACGTTAGCGCGGGAGACTTATTGGCCAATATGGTCACTGCTCAAGGTGTGCCTCCACAAATCAAAAGCCTCAGTTGGTCACCTTCTTCTTATCAGGACACATCCTTCATTGAGAAAGGACACGAGGAATGTGACTGCGACTTGATTGTCACTGGTGGCGATCACAACTATTTACGGTTCTGGTCTTTCAAGAGGCCTAATCGCAGTGGCATTGGTGCAGAGTTAGTTGGTAGAGGCCATCGCACTGGCAAAGAATTAGCAGCTCCACCCATGGTACACACTAGTGTGACTTTCATTCCTAAAGAGAATGATGATGACCCGGTGGCTATGCAATACAACTGCTTGACTGCTGGAGATAATGGAGTTGTGTACTTATGGTCACAGGGCGCTTGTATTAAGGCATGCCAAGCGCTTGTTGCTGGAGATAAGATTCACTCATTGCAGTATTTGTCCGATAGAAGTATGTTGCTAATAGGAGGAGAGAAAGGTGCAGTTATGTGCTTAGATGCGTCCACTTTGGATATTCTGGCTTCCTTATCTGTCACTGGAAAGGATGTGCCGTGTGGATCCGGCCCTGTGCGCAAGGCCAGTGTATTGCGCAAAGAAGCAGCGGCACAAGCTCGCAAACCATATGTCCGCCCCGATATTGAGTCTAGCATGAAGGCCAGTGGTAGGACTCCACATGGCGCCATGGCTATGGCAGGCAAACCCAATAGTGTGGCAGCAAAGGACAAAACTATGGGGGCAATGACTACTGGCATATTTGACCAGAATCCTCAGACTGTACGCCATGCTCGTCGCCCACCTACCGCTGTGCAAGCAAAGGAAAAGAGCAAGTGGAAAGGACCAGCGCAAGAAAAGGAAGTACCTTGTATTCCCAGGGGTGTACGCAGTGTCGCCGATGTGTACGGTATAACCGTTGTGTACGATGCACCAGGTAGTGGAGCCGATAAAGATAGTACCTTACGAGAACCATACATGGTATGCAGTACTGGCTACGGCAAGCTCATCAAGTTGGATGTACCTTTACTGACACGTCGAGGCCTGGAAGTAAACCCGGAACCGGAAACGGTACTACACTACCATCATGCACCACTGTGGGCCGTCGCAAAGTGTCCTTACAACATGACTATGGCGCAAAACATCTCCACTTTCGTAAGTGGTGGAGATGACGGCTGGTTATGTTTGTGGAATGCCGAGTCGAAGAATCTCATTGTGCGCAGCAAGGCTCGAGGTCCCATCAGATGCATATCCGTCGATCAGGCGGGCAAATGCTTTGCTTTAGGTTTCGTCGGTGGGGGCTTTTCATTATTCAGTTGCGATACATCTAATAGCGCAGTGAAGAAGCTCAAGAGTCTGGGTAAGGCCGGAGCAGCTTTCAAGAGGGCCACAGAGCTGAACTACGAGGTGAATCTGACCGAAATGGTGCATCGAAGGGACTGCATTGAGGATATTAGTGATATCAAGTTTTCACCTAATGGGAAAATGCTGGCTGTGGCGTCTCACGATGGATACATTGACGTGTAAGTACTTCACCAAGATCTATACTCTCTTCTCTTTTATTCGAAGACTGATACTCACTTCATTTCTATCTCTCTCCATTTTTTAATTCCATCGCTTTACTTATATTTGTTTCCGTCACATCATCAATAGGTATACATTAAGGTACTCTGTAGGCAGTCTGCAGGTGCCGAACAGTGATTTCAAGATCAAATATGTTAAGCGACTGCGAGGCCACTCCTCGTACGTCACCCATGTGGACTGGTCCGAAGACAACCGATTGCTACAGAGTACTTGCGGTTCTCATGAGATCCTGTATTGGGACGTGGCTGCTGGCACACAACTGTTGTCCTCTGCGGATTGTGTAGAGGGAGACACCAATTGGCACACGGAGACTTGTGAGATCGGATTTTCAGTTATGGGCATCTGGGGTGGTGGTACACAAAAAGTGACTGATGTGAACACAGTAGATGTCAGCAGAGACATGCCCCGTGAAGCAGCCAAGAGAAGTGCCGGCGCTCTAGTAGCTACAGGTGATGACCGCGGGAGATTGCAAGTCTTTAATTACCCATGTGTGGTCAAAGCAGCACCTTCACATAAGTGTAAAGGACATTCCAGTCATGTGCTATGCGCCAAATGGATCCATCCAGTTGGAGATGAAGCGTTTGTAGTGACAGCGGGAGGGAACGATTGCAGTGCCATAGTTTGGGCGGCAAAACCATTGTAAAGATAAGGAGAAGACAGGGGATGTATGCGTATGAATTTTTTGTGATTGTAGTCGATAAGTACCATTATAGAGATGATTCCCCATTCTTCGTGCTAACTAGGTTCAGTTTAACTTCCTCTCTTCAACTATTATATCCGTTCCATTATTCGTTTTCGTATACTCCGAGTATTACAGTCCCCGCCGCGGCTGCAATGGAATGGTGAGAGACACCGCTATTGGCGGGGTCGGATACTTACATGAACCGAAAATCACTTAGCTGATTATTGTTATTGTGCATTGTGATTGCTGAGATCAGATTCAAGACCACAGACTGTGTTAGACACAGACGAGGTTCCAATCTGTGTCATATCTGTAGATATCGAGCAGCTGAGAGTGCGATAGGCATTTAATCGTAATCCTCTTGAGCAAGTGACAATCTAAAGAGCCTTTTGCTTGAGAATAATAAGATATTTTGCAGGCTTACCATCATTGACGATCACAATCTATCTTTGATCAATAGATATCGCACTGGAGAACCATATTAATATAATATACATCGAGATTTTGTAGGCTTAATCATCTCATAATGGGTGCTGGAAGTTCTGCGAATATAAGTGCCGAGAAGGCAGCGCATGCCAGTAATGTATTGGCCGCAGTGAATGCCTATAATGCTACATTGTCAAAACGCGAACAGGAAGAGCTTGATCGTACCCTCTTCGAGTTTAAGCGGAAAATCAAGTCTTCTGCTCAACTAGCCTTATCCCGTGGCAATGACATCTCAGCTTCTTTGGCACAGCTGACAGAAGCTGATCTAGAGACGATGCGTCAGTTTATAAACAAGAAGCAGTTAGTAAATGTTCCCGTCTCGATTCCCACGGATGTCCAAGGTTTATCATCTTCTGAAATCGAGAAGAATGTATCCTTGGGATCTGTGATCGATAACGATACTAAACACAAAGTGGTTGATGACATTGACGATGTATCTGTGTTGTCATACGTGGACGAAATAGACGACGCTGATAATGAGGCAGTGGAAGAAACGAGTGCGAATTTGAATGGAATTCCTGATTTTGACATGAGTGCCACATCGCTGGCACTCCATCAAGCTAGAAATAGAATAGAAAATTCTCCTCGTACGAATGAAGTGTTGGCAGAGCTGAAACGATTCTCTCCATCCTCTGACTCTACCAATAGTGACCCGATATCTCCAAGTGCCAATATTTTACCTCGCAAGCATTTACCAAAGAATAATATGAGTCCTACTACTGTAGGTTATGAGGCTAGGGATACATCACCTCTAGATACTGCCAGCCAAGAGAAGAAGTCTCCCCACAGTGATAGTATGGGTATGAAAGGCGGCAGTAGCGAAAAGGCTCCTTCCAAGTCTCCCAGCAAGTTATTCAATTTGACTACAAGTCCCGGTAGTCCTATGGCGCCTTCTGAATACAAAGATCATGCTTCGGATACCAAAGGAGGTTACATAACGGATGAAAAGGTTGCAGAAAGCCCTATGAGCCCAAGTTTGACTATTCAGAGGAAACTGGCATCATCTCCATCTCCTTTCAAAAATGAGATTCTGGGTAAGCCTCTACAGCAACAATACTTGGACATTGAGGAGTCTTTGGATCACGAAGAAATGCCCAACAGTTTGAAACTCATGCCTAAACCCTTGACAAGTCTGTCTACTCCTGCGGAGATCATTGATGCTAAGAATGAAGCTTTGATGGGACTACAACGACAAAAAGTGTGGTCATATGCGAAGAATGCCCAATTGCAGAAGGAAGTAGATGATTTACAGAAACAATTGGCCATGATGGAGTCCATGGATGCCAAAATGGGACTAGCACCCTCGGATAGTATTGGGGATCTGTCCATTGATGGCCTCAAGTCCAAGCACTATGTGGCCTTGGGAGTATCATCTATGACCCCGTCATTGCACAAACCTGAACCAGTGACGAAAACTGAACTCTCTCCCGAAATCGGAGGCGGTGCCGCAAGTTTCGCTAGTCGCAATGCCAACCTGGTACAGCCTCTACAACCACTCCCTATGGAAGTAGCCGCTCCTAAGAATGGTTCCAGGGCTGGTGCTAGCTCGTATCAACATCGCAATAATGGTAATCGATTACGATTGAAAGAAGCTGACATGACACCAGACAGTAAAGTGAGCCACACAGTGCATTCACATACTAAGGGGGAGTCCGCTCTAACTGATGATAATTTTGTCTATCAGGGTAACTTGAGCGTTGTGGGCCATAGTGGAGGAAATGGTGGAGATAAAATGCATAATCGCAATCGTAATCAGGACTCCAGCCCATTCGAGAGACCTGCTGGACCCAGTAGTATCGACAGGGTGCATCGTATTGGTAAGCCTCACCGCAGTCAACCTAGTATTGGTCTTAGCCCCCGCCTAGCAGATAAAGGAGGGACACGAGGCAATCGATCTCACCAGAGTCACCCGAATATTAGTGTGGCAGGCAATAACCGATCCAACCAGAACAGCCCCCGCACTGATGCGGATAAGAAGGCCTCTCCTATTCAGAATAGTAATGGAGAAACGGAGAACTCCAAATCGGTGGGTAACTCTCTCTTAAAACCAGTGAAGGCGGCATCAAAGGGAACCAGAGCCTTACGTATGCCTCGGCGTCGAGCACCTCAGCCGACGACCAATGCCAACACTAATAATGCTAATAATGCTAATAATGATGCTAGGTCGCCTACTGATAACGAGGACAATGACATTCTCAACAAAGGTGATTTGGATATCCACAACATCGCCAACCCTTTTACTGGCAATTCCATTCCTCGCGGTACTATGACTCGAGAGGTGAATGTACCAAGAGACTTACGATCAGATATGGGTGCAGCACAAGCAGTAGCGGAACAATCAGAAGAGGCAAGTAAGAGAAGACCTCGTCGTTTGCGACCACGAGCTGTACGTAATCTTGCAGAGATTGGAACGATCGGTGACCGGTTGGGTGGTAATGGCAGTGTAGCTACCCGTCCCACTGATCCAAACACTCCTCGCTCCCGTCCTAATAACAAACAGAAGAAGCTATTGGCACTGAGCGGGTCCAACGAAGCCCACCGAGATGTGATGATGCAAAGAGATAGGGACAGCTTGAGCGCCGACAAAAGAAATCATAATAATAATAATCAGAGTCGTGATGATCGAGGCGTGCCTCCTCCGTTGCCAGTGAATGCGGCACCAGCCAAGACATTGACTAGTATCTCTCCTTTGTCTTTTGAACACGGCCTTTACAGTAACAACAATAATGATAACGGCAGCAAAGCTGGTGATGATAGTGATAACAATAGTGGGGTGTATACCATTGGAGCCATTTCTGAGCACAAACGCTCCAGTATGGATGGCAATACTAGTGACACATCTGATGTATCTGATACGAGTGCTGCTCGTCGACGTAAAGGCCGCAATGTGTTGAAGAATGCTAACAGGAGGAGAAGACACACTATGGACACCATGGACAAGCCTGCTGACAGCCTGACACCCACGAGGGGTACGGATATGACTAGTATCGGTGGTATCTCCAAGTTGGGTCGTCTACCAGAACACTCCACGGTACAGAGTATGGAGAGAGAAGAAATGAAGATGGCTGATAATGCTGCGGCCAAGAAATCTCCCCGAAACAACGCTACTAACGGCATATCCAAAGTTGCGCGTCGCAAGCAACAAAAATTGCGAATAGAGCAACTACAGAAGGAGAAGGACGCTGTTGCTGCTAATGCTACAGGCAATGGTCATAATAGCAATGGTGTCGAGAAGGAGAAGCTCTTTAAGCAGAGAAGTGCTATGAGCGGCGGTATATTCGCTGCCTCCAACTCAAATAGTCCCACCACACACAATAGCAAGAAAATGGATGCCGTGGGTGGTAACAAAATGAGCAAAGACAGTACAGACACTCAGACTTCGCAACCTACCACAGAAGGCAACAATACCAATACGAACACTAATGCTTCGAATAGCGGTAGACGCCCTCTTCGTCTCAAGAATCTGAACAAGAACATCTCCATCAACACGCAGTGGTCCGAGCCCCATCAGCCGGAACACAAGGATATGGTCACTCCTGAGATACCTAATTTGCCACTTGAAGGTTCCATGACTAACACATCGGCGAATAGTAGCGAGAAGAAAAAGAAGGAGAGCGATCTATCTGTTGAGGGAGGAGAGATGGAGGAGAGTATAGATGGAGAGATGTCCTTTGATCAGTGGGAAAAGCAGAATCGGTCTAAGGTGGCCAAAAAGCGTCGCAATAAGATCAAGAATCTGGGGCCTATGGAAGCAAAAGAGGCTAAGATCAAGCGCCGTGAGGCTCTAGAAGCCAAGAACAAGGCCAAGCAACAGCAGATTGCTGAGGAAGAGGAAAAGTTCAAAGGAAAGGTATGGTCGCGGTCTCTGGATTTGGGCTGGAGCGAAGTGACTTTGTTGCTAAGGAAGCGTATTGAGAAGGAGGAGGATTTGGTGTATACCATTTCGGCAGCCGAAGCAGGCATGGCATTTACCGAACAGGTAAAGAACATCGTAACTTTAAATATGCTTATTCTATCTGACTTTTGTCCCTCTCTATCGATGACATCTTTACAATGCGCATGCTAACAGACTTTCTTTTATTATTTCCTCGAACATTTTTCTCTCCTTTTATATATAGCTCAATAGCGTGGCTCACCAGCTGAATGTCCTCCGAGGAACTTTGTCTCGATGGCTATTGCCCTTCGACAACAACACTCGCTTAGACGAGCAGTGCTCTACTCCTACTTCTGTAGTCGAGAACATGCCGGACGAGTTCCGTGGCAAGCTCACAGAGAGACAAGTGCACTACTTAGTGGCCGGTGCCAATAGTGTTCGTCGTCTAGTGAGAATCAAAATTGCAGACGATAATGATCTGGACCAAGCGAGAGAGGCTATGAAGACGGCCATCGAGTTCTTCCGCAGTCTGCAGGAGACGGCCAGTAAGAACAGCATGACCCCTTGGCAGCTGTTGGAACCAGAAGTCAACAAGTAAGATGACAGCGAATGAATGATGAATAAGAATAGAAGAAGGGGGAGAATGACGAGGTACATTTGTATTTATCTGTTTTGTACTGTGTAAGACTATGTGTATATGCAATCTGGCACGCAATATCTACGGCACTCGCCAGAAAGGAGGACATCTCCCTCCCACAGCAAACAGACGAAGAAGTGCACTACAAAACTTAGTGAGTTATTATCGGGGCATTCGTGGAGTGTACGGCGGGGTCGGCTGCAATTCTAGGGGGTTCTCTCGGTGTGGGGTGTGGTTTGAACTTAATACACAGTTCCGGACCTTCGCAGAGAACAGCTAATATGGATGGTGATCATCCAGTATCTCGTTCTTTCGGTTCTTCACCTCGTGTTGTTCCAAGGCCTGAGTATCCTTCTTTTTTGATACCGATCTACTACCAGTTCAAAGCCCTCTTTGTGACGGTCGGCTATGGCATGTTGCTATTATATCTTCTCCACGATTCAGTGTGGATTCGTTCTGTAATATTTTGTCAAGACGCATTGAATCTAAAAGACGAAGCATTGATCTTTACCGTGTTGGTAAGCATTTATCACACGGCAATTTATTTGTTATGCAATGTTCCGTTCATGATTTTTGACTCTTACAATATGTATCAAGAATACAAATTGCATCGTAATGAAAATGCACTGCCTACACCCAAGTTGATAAATGAGACTTTAGTGACTGCGTTTGTATCTCAAGCTCTCACTTCACCAATTTTGAGTTACTTTACTTACAGTCTCTTTGTAGCCGGAGGCATGACATCCAATTTGTCGGCCTTACCAAATTGGAAGGATCAAGTTTTGCATCTCGCGATTGCTCATTTATTTCAGGATTTGCTTTTCTATATCACTCACAGAGCCTTCCACTCCAATGCATTGTACTGGATACATAAGCAACATCATTCTTATGCAGGTACTATGTCGATCAGTGCGGAATACGCTCATCCAATTGAAGTATTGGTAGCCAACATCTTCCCGACACTCGGTGGGTTGCCCTTGCTAGGTAAGTGCATACTATCCTCTCTCACAATATTGTTGGGAAGGGTAAATGGCAACTGGTATACTAACATATGACCTTCTCTTTCGTTTCTACCATATAGCGAGCGAGTTCCACCCGCACCTTCTTCTCGTGTGGATGGTTTTGAGGTTGCAGCAGACTTATTTCAGCCATTCAGGCTATGCATTCTTTGACACCTTCCTAGATTATGCGGGATTGGCACATGCTGATGCGGCAGTGTTTCATGATCATCACCACACTTCCAATGCAGGCAATTTCGGAAACTACTTCTTGGATTACACCTTTGGCACGCTGGACCATTTCGCCAAGAATGGCTTGGTGAAAGGATATTTGAATAGAAAGAATGGAAAGAACAAAGATATCTGATTGTGTGCAACGAGTTGACTTAGAAATTATTGGAGAGTGACCACAGTTACCCAGTGTGTATTATTATTTGTTGAAACCGGTGCTCTGTTTAAAGTACCAATTAGAAGCACACATCACTAGATTACATATATTTCCTCCTTCTATTCCTATTTCTCCTCCAATTGTTATTGTCATATCGTAACTCATGAAGCTACTTGATCGGACGATGGCGAAGGAAGGCCACCAGAAAGAATGCGGCACCTAAGAGTAAGTGCGAGTGTTTCTTGAAGCCATTGTAGCATTGAACAGCTTGATCCCGCCTCACGTGAAGAAGAGCTGCATTCCATGCGGAGATCGTAGGCTATACATACAAGAATAAGGAGAGAGAGAAGGAGGTTAGTTATGTCTATCTAGAGAGAAGAGAGAAGAGAGAGAGAGAACAATAACACGCACCTGGAAATGGACTGGAGTGTCTCAAGAAATACCTCGAGTAGAACCTTTGGTAGGCCTGAGGAGAGTTCTGTCGAAGCGAGTCATCGCTCAAGATGAGATCATGACTGGATAGCACTTCGTTCTCTTGTAGATCTGCTTGCAAGCCCATATCATCCACAGCTTGGAAGATCTGTGCAAATTCCGCTTCTACAACTTTAGGATCTACGCCAAGCTCATTGCAACAATATGTGTCAAAATTGGACAATCGACTGACATATGTCCGTGCTTTCTGCCAAGCTCTTTCACTCACTGGCAGAGTATCCTTATCAATGTCCTTACCCTGAATCATCGCATAATATACTATACGCAATGCTTCCTTGTTAGAAGCTTTTCGTCTTTTTGCGCGCGCAATGGTATCAGATGCGAGATGGGCTACATGTCTGGCGTTACCAAAGGCCCGACCGACTAAGAAGCGATATGTCAGCTGACCTATCGCTTCTCGCAAGGAAGTAGGTAATAGTAGAAGACTCTTTGCAGGGTAGTAATCCGATATCTTGCTTCGGCTCAACTCAAAAGAGTCCAGAATAACACCACCATGATTTGCACTTCTTAATAAGTGCTCGCAATTCAATTCGCATTCTGCTCCACTTCCACTGTAATTCAAGGACTGCTTGTAGGTGCCAGCTAAGATGCACATTCTTGGTTTGATAGGTACCAATTCTTCTTCACTATCTCCTTGTCCTTTTCTTCCCCCTTCTCTTTTGGCTTGACTGAAGAAGAATTTGAATTCACATGGAGCTATTTGGAGCACATAGGCATTGTCAAAGAGTTCACACACTTCTTCAGAACTCCATTGTTCTTCCAACTCAGTACTTGTGAGCAAGTGTTCGAATGAACTGCCATCTGTTTGTAGCACTTGATGAAATCGTGCTTTGCGTTGAAAAGAAGGGAGGCGACCATTAACAAATACCACACTAACTCGATACAATAGACGATTCCAAAACTGGGAAAGCCATTGCGAGATAGCAAATAGGGCCAATTCATCATCAATCTCTTCTCCCACATCCGTGATTAAAATCAGTCTACTTTGAAAATTGAAAAAATGCATTGACTTTGTCCTGTTGGACCAAACGCTTAATTTCGATAGATATACCCTGTTACTGCCTTACCTTTGTGGAGAAAATCTCAAGTGAAGCGGTATTCCAGGGTACTATGTGTCCCTTTGGAGCAATACTGCATAGTAATCAGAATAAAACAGTACAAGAAAAAGAAAGTGCAAGAAGTGGAATTTACCGGGTGGGCGGCGGTATCCGGGTATGACAGCCGCGTTGTTGTTCTCTTAGAGTTCGTGTTTGTTGAAAATGGGTGGTGGTAACGGCCAGAAGAGCGCAACTGCTCGTGCTAGAAATCAAGCCAAAGCTGATGCTGCTAAGAAAGGGGGAGGTGGCCAAGCTGGCGTAGCTTCCCGTACGGGTGATCCAAGGGAAGCAATGGCAGCTGCTGCAGCGGAGAGAGAGCGTGTGAAGGCTCTACGCGAACAGAAGAAAGGGAAGAAGTAAATTACCGATATAAGCCTCGTGATTGTGTGTAGGATGGTAAAAATACATCATTCCATCCTTCACTGGTTTACATGCTCACATAGCAATTCTGTTCACGTTGCCGTTTGTTCTCAAGAAGATGTACAACACATAGATGAAGCTTATATGACTTTTTGTGTATTTCATATTTGATAAGAATGACAAATGAAAACAAAGTATGTACATAATAATATATATGAAAATGGAGACTTATAAAGTCTTCGTTTTTTATTGCTGTCTTCCCACTAGTAGTTGATTTACAATCGTATTCTACCACTCACACACTTTGCCGATCATGACTCATTCTCTTTATGATACGACGCACGACATACCTGTACTTTTCGCCTTTGCTTGCGGCATGTTCCCTCCACTAACATTTGGATCATGCTGTACATGATCGACAATAGTAGCAGGCACTACCATGGTGCTCACTCGTGCTTCTAATTCTTTTTGAGACAATGGAACGCCACACAGATTGCTTGTCAACTTAAGAAAAGCAGAATGTACTTGATCACCCGATTTGGCACTCATAAGGAACGAAATCATGCCATTTTCTTGTGCAAAGGCGTTATGTTGTTCCACTCGCACAGCAGTCATGTGGCGTAAATCGTTCTTGTTGGCAATAAGTGCAAGGAGAGGAAGCTCTTTATCTTTGAAAGTTGTAATGACTACTCGTAACCAATCCTCTAAATTCATAAAGGATTCTGCATTAGTGACATCGTAGGCCAATAAGACGACATGTGCTCCCGTGATGTAATTGCCTAGCATCTTGGAACCAATAGACTGTCCACCAATATCCCATAATTGAACAGTCGCTTCCGTTTTAGGTGGTAAACTCATTTTCTTAGCAAAGAAATCAACACCAATAGTCTGTTTGTATTGCTGACTGAACTCGTTGTCTGCGAAACGTTTGCAGATAGAAGTCTTGCCCACAGCACCATCGCCTAGAATTATCATCTTGAACTGCTTCGATTTAATATCTTCATTGTATTGCATGGCTTCTGCGTTTCTTTATTCAAGCACACACACACACACACACTGCTGAAATGATCAACCAATATCTACTCCGATGATATGGTCGTACTGAAATGCCGCGAAGGATTTATGGGTTTAATGAATACACACAGAGTCGATATAACTTCTCAACGATACGCAGTTGCGACCCTGTAGTGTTCACTCGCGTTGGAATATGGAGGGCTCTATTTTGAGATTTAAATGCTTGCACTAACTGAATCCCTTGACGAATTACTATTGAATTAGCACTGCTTTATGATAACGCTTCAAAAGTAGCGATCACAATAGAAACGAATTGCGGGTGTAGCAGCGTAGCGTGTTTCGTCACCAGGAATGGAGGAGAGGACGGACAAGCCAGCGAGGTCGTAAATTTTTGTAACATCCCACCTGAGATTGTAACTTCTGATTAACCCGGCACCCTGGTATAAAAATTTTTGTAAAAGCTTTTTTCTTCTCACTCGTTTCGCTCGGCAGGCGAAGTTTGACACTAACCGTTGTGTTGAATTCTATAGCCATCGACGCAATTGTTGTGTGACGGAGTACTGAGATCATCCTAGACTCATCTATTTGATTGATCCATCACTGCTCGATGGCATCTTTGAACAATTCGTGGGCTGATGATTGTCCCAAAGTCTTTTTTGACATCACGATTGGTGGTCGTGATGCAGGTCGTATCCAGATGATTTTACGCAGCGACGTCACACCTAAAACAGCGGAGAACTTCCGCGCTTTGTGTACTGGTGAGAAAGGGAAAGGGAAATCGGGCAAGCCATTACATTACAAAGACAGTGCGTTCCATCGTGTAATTCCTGATTTCATGTTACAAGGCGGTGATTTCACCATGGGTGATGGTAGAGGAGGCGAATCTATCTATGGTAACAAATTTGAGGACGAGAATTTTTCTTTTAAACACGATCAACCTGGACTGTTATCCATGGCAAATAGTGGACCTGATAGCAATGGCAGCCAGTTCTTTATTACTACTGTCGCCACCCCTTGGTTGGATGGCAAGCATGTCATATTTGGAAAGGTGGTGAAAGGCATGGAGATCGTCAGTGCCATAGAAGCTCTGGGAAGTGGTGTGGGAAATGTATCACAGCCTGTGATCATCAAGGACTGCGGCATGCAAAGATAAGAATCCTTTTCTCTAACCTCTTAGAGTATGGTTGTAGTAGAGTAGCTGTATGATTATAATTTATGACTAATTTTGGACCTTATTTTGTGAATATCTTGATATTTCTTGGTTCCTCTTCTGAGTTATTTGTACAAAGCTCCAACAAATATCACTTCTTTTCTTTGTTTATACATCCGTTTTTATCTCAACTAGTATTCTGAAATCAAATCTTAAGCATTTCACCTCACTACATCTCTTAACTCTTCTAGAGTCAATGAAGAAGAGGAGAGAAGAGAAAGGTAGAGGCTTTAGATTGCATTAGAATGCGTCGACCAGATTTGCTCGAAGCGCACGCATCTCTTGCAAATACTTCTCTCGGTCGTATTTATCCGATAAGGCATCAATGCTGGTCTGTGGCACTCTGGGAGTAATCATAGGAGCGTTTACAGCATCACTGGTGATGAATGACGACCCTGTTTCTCTACTGTTGGGAGGCATTTCTGTGCCTTGTGTACTTGGAACATATCTGGGCATTTGTTGCTGTGCCTTTGCGGTATCAACTATACTTTTATCACTACCTAGTGCGCGAGCCCAGTCTCCCTGTGCAGCAGCTGCCACTCGTAGAGACTGAATTTCCTCATAGTATGCTCTATCTCTTTCATTTTTTTCTTCTCGTAGAGAGTTGTATACACTCTTCTGCTCTTTTCTGTGCATCAGCAAAGCACTACCTTCTACAGGGCGAGGCTTATAATTAGAAGTAGATGGAATGACACGAGGGTGAGTCGTCGTAGGAGTAGTATGGTTACCATGACTCGAGGTACTATAATTGTATGCATGTAAGACTCCTCCCTGACTGAAGCTCCGCTCTATTACTGTCTCACCACTTACACGGTCAGTGTGAGTGCAACCACTGTTTCTAATAGTAGACACAGCGACATTCTGACCTGCCTGGCTCCTTAATGCATTTAATCTGAAGTCACTTAAGTCTAGTGACTCATTCACGTTCATTCTTTGCAACATCTCTCCTTGTGCTTTAAAGTGGATCACTTCCCTTCTTTCTTCCTCGGACTTGATCTTGAGAGGCAAAGGTGGAGCATCAGGGGTGATGGCAGTGGTAGTACCATACTTGGCAGACTGTGTGTATAACTCTCGAAGATACAACTCTTCATCCGTGGGACCAATGATACGACGACTGGGAGCATTACCGACCAAAGCTGATTGTTGTTGTTGTTGGGGAAGCACAGTGCTCATACCAGGAATGGTGCTAGATGGCGCTGCATATCTATTGGATTCTTTTGCCATTGCCCCACCACGAGGTGCCTCAGCTAGACGGACAGGTACTTTAGGGGTGGGGCTGCCGCTCGTATCAGCTAAGAATGGAGAGGGACTTGCACTGCGTACTTGGATACCTAAGCTACTGTTCAGCTGTGCAGGAGTGCGTTCCACCGGCTTGGAAGCATCATTCAGAGGGTTGATAATGGCATTTCGGGGTAGAAACTGATCCAAACCATTCGAGGCGACTGGAGTATTGCCTTCCTCACCCAAATCTGCACCTAGTTCATCGATCTGTGCCCGCAGAGATGAAGGCTCAGCAGCATTGAGGGTCTTCAAAGTAGGGCCATTATCTTCCATTGATACACGCGAGAGATCTACTGGCTTTAGAGAGGGTACAGTCGTTTTAGCCAGTGTGGCTGTAGTAGGCTGTTGTTGTTGGGAAATCACTGGAACACTACTCTTCTGGATACTAGCAGAGTAATTAGCAGCGAAAGTCACACCTGCTGGTTTGGCCTCTACAGTCTCAGCTTCTTGTCTTGATGACTCCAGATGGCGACAGTCTCCCATGAAGTAATATTCACCGCAATTGGAAGGACATGGGGTCTCTTTCTGCATCTTGGCGAGCACCAATCCAATTACAGACACATTCTTGTGTACTGTCGCAGGAGCCGTATTATCTTCACTGGTAATGGATGGCACTGGTATGTATTCGTTAACAGTGCTTGCCAAAGGTACAGCTCCAATAGAAGACTTGGTATCCTTACTTGTTGCATTGGCCTGTATCACGCCATCCATAGCATTCATGCCACTCTTCTCACTCTTCTCGGGTTTGTCATTGCCACTATTGACAGATTTACTTGCGATGTCACTAATGATGGATAAATTGGAGTTCATTGACTTCTGCAAGTCCGCAAAGGACAACACGGGCTCCTTGTGAACCTGACTCTTGTAAGAGGGTGGCACACCGATGTTATTATTGGCTTCGTACTGGTAGGAATGGCGACGAGTTGTTGCTGCTTGTTGTTGTTGTTGCTGCTGCTGCTGCTGTTGTTGTTGTTGTTGAGCAGTAGGATAAGGAGGAGGAATTGGGCGTTGCTGGTTATAAGGAGGAAAAGGCGGCATACCTCCTGGTCCACGGTTCATATTCCATCCAGAGGGAAACCCACTATCATCTCTAGATCTCGCCATTGGGCTTGGTCCCACAGCTGCTGCATCTGAAGAGATGACTGAAGCATGTAATGCATCGAGATGTTTCAACCTGTTGGTCAATCCGCTCCTCAGTGCTCGCATCCTGTACAATGTCTCATCAGCTGCGCTCATTTCATTATCAATAGCCTTCTGAATAGGATCCCAACCGGAAGTCTTGACGGCATTAGCCAACATATCATTGGTATGACTAGCGATAAGGTTACTAATAGGCTGATTTGCATGTAGAGGGCCGTGTGTACTGGCAATACGTGCCTGTTTGGCTGCATTCTTTTCCTTCTGATCCTTCTCGTATTGCAGATCTACTCCTAACAAAGGATCCAATGCCAGAATCGCATCCTTATGAGACTTGATCTTGGAAGGATCCCTAGGGCCTCTATTGGCCTCTTCAAGTACTTCTTTCATTACGCTATCCTTATTCACAGACCCCAAGTGCAAATCTTGCTCGGCTAACATCTTATCTGGATCCATTTTGGGCACATAGACGTGGCCGGCTCCAAAGATATTCTTAGCTCTAGCTTCTGCTCTACCTTCTTCACGTAACTTCTCTTCTCTCTCCTTGACGCTATCTACTTGCATCTCAGCATGGATCTCTCGCTCACCAACCACATTCATGAACACATTCATCTCTGCATCCAGCATCTCACTCACTTGCCCTATACTTGTAGGCATGACTTTGCCAAAAGTAGAACTGCCATTGATACCACCATAGGCACTCCCGATTCCACCTCCATAATCTTGACTAATCTGCATAGCATCACCGCCCAGGTGACCAATAAGAGAGTCCATCTCCTCATTGATAGCATTGAGTTTCTTATTCCCACGACGGGGACTACGAGGTGATGATGCTCCAGATCCTGTACGAGGAGAACCTCCTCCTGTAGTTCCAATGTTAATGTCAGCAAAGAGACTGTCTGTACCATCATATCCGTCTTTATTGCCATCTAGGCGGAACTCGGGCATAGAGAGGCCACGCATACCAGTGCTTCCTAATTTGGCACTCTCATTGTAGCCCGCAAAGGCTCCATCGCCTTCCAGAGAGGCTCTTCGCAACTCTTCCACATCACTTCCACCTATGCTGAGGCCTAGAGAAGATCGTAAGCTGTCACGCAGTAGACCCGCCTTGGAACCCTTGGCGTCATAAACATTCCCAGGTCCACCACCATAAGAGGCAGATAGATCCAAACTACCAGTACCAAATCCTGTAGTGCTATTTCGTAAAGCTTCTGCTTTCTTCTGAGCGAATTTCAATTCATCGAGATCTTTGAGGTAGTCACTTTTGACCTCTTTTTCCATCTCTCGCAACTCTTCGCTGATGAGATCGTCTACATCTACATCACGATTGCGAATCTGGCTCGAAGCTTCCTCAGCCATGTAATCCTTTGGTTTCTGGTAAGGATTCAGAGCTATTCATTTGTATTCATTTGAATAGTGGCACAAAGAAAGAAAGAAATGGTGAGATGGATATAAATGTCCCAATTCATGATGAAAGGTAGATACAGACAGTGACATACAAGTTAGTTGATGAGTTTCGGGTAAGATCTGGTCATCTAAAAAATAGAAAATGCTAATCATTTAGCATAACCTAACGCACTATGCACTTACCTTCATATCTTCTCAAACGTTCTTGCGGTGTTCTTCTATTTGCCACCACTTGAGATCGTTTCATAGTAGAACCAATACGACTCTCTGTCGTGTTTAAAGCAGAACCAACTGTCCCTGATGTTTTGTCAAAGGAGGACGTCGGTTTGGGCAAACTGCTCTTCAAACGAGGCTCGGCGCCACCACTGTCGTCCAAATCCGTCATGGCACTTGTCATAAAACCAGAAGCTGCAGGTTTGGACTTGTTGTCATACCATAATTCAGCAGGATAATCGCCTTTGGTGCGAAGAGCATCGCGCTCCGACTTCGACATGGGAGGATTGTTCTTCCATTTCGCAATCATGGAACGAGCATCACTCATGATTTGAGCGAAAACCAATGAATAACACAGCAATCTTTTTTCGAATCGCCGGTTAGGTCGTATCTAGAAGTGATTTAAGCTAGGTCGGCCTGTCATTCGGACAGTTTTGGTGTGGTATCTCTCTCAATCTTTTTAAACTCAACAGCACAGTGTCGCTACATCTTCTACAGATCTATACTGTTGTCTTAACCAAGTTTTCATTATCTAAGAAATTATAGAAAACACGCATTAGTCACCATTGACTGCAGTGAAGTTTTTAGAGATTGGTTCCTGTTTCTTCGATTTGAGAGCAAGAGTGATTGCGATGGGAGATTTAGATGAGAGGTTTGCCAAGGCTGTTAAGTACACTCAAGGCATTGTGCTTGCATCTACTTTGAAAGACTTGCCCACCTTGACTTCAGACTTGACGACATTGACAACCGAGTTCCATGCTGCTGGATTCAATGATAGCGACGATGAGATGTCTGTCGGTTCGAAGTCTGTCGATTCGCATAGTCAAAGTCTTGTAGATAGTAAAAAAGATCGCTTTATGCATGGTATCAGTTCTGAGCATGAACACATTGTAAGGGCCCAAGCTTCCGTGGAAGACCATTTCAATGAGATAGCGCATACTTTTCAGCACGACGACGCAGAAGGGAAAGGCTTAGATGCATTGGAAGATGAATACAATATGGAATTTGATGATTCGAGTGACCATGTTCCGTTTTCGGACTTTAGTCACCATCATCATTTGGATGATATGATCGATATGCACATCACTGACGTAGAAGCAGATGCTGTATTGATTCAAGGTATCAATATAGCCGAACGATGGGGAGATGAGGGACTCTACAGACTCTTTCGAGGACAAAAGAGTTTAAGGGATGGTAATTACGAATTTGCAGTAGAACAACTGGAGTTAGCATTAGCTCCTTTCCGTGAACGTGATCTGAGTACAACAGAAGAAATGGGTGTGTTGGACTTACAACCACACATCTCTTCATTATTAATTGACGCCTATACCTCTTATGACCCTCCTTTCTACACACGAGCCATCAGTGTGGCTAAAGAATGGATCAAGAAATACCCTAAAAATGTCTCTCCCTATAGTTCAATAGTGTATAATCTGTACGACATGGGCCAATACAGTGATTGTATTAATATGTGTACCGAAGCGATTGAGAACCTACCAGAGACGGAGATGCTTATGACTGTCTTTCAGATCAGAGGACATGCCAAGTATGCATGTGGCAAATATGAGGAGGCTGTAGAAGACTACAAATATGTCAAAGTGATGGCTTCCAAAAATTTGGCTCGCTTTGCTCCCCCCAAACCTGTGTTTTTCATGATTGATCGTAAATATCAAGATCATAGGCCGTTGGTCATCCCTAAAGCACGTCCAGATAAAGCCATGACCTTCAAGGCCTCGGTCAAGAGAAGAATGGAAGCCTTTAGTGTGCTATTGGCTTACCAAATGCAGAGGAACACTCTGAAGACAGGTAATCAGACTTCCGACAACAACAACAACAACAATAATAATAATTATGATAATATTAATAGTAATAATATTATTAATAATAGTAATAATAAGGCTGATGTCAAGCCAGTGGAGTCAGTGGTGACAATCGAGGAGGATGTGGCCAAACGAGCGCTCCAATTCTTACAGGAAAGCAAGAGGAATATTCACGGCAAGGAGCTCGTGGATGTCAAAGCACAACCGAAGCCCAAGATAGATATAAGCACTATCCGGTACTACGAGAGTGACGAGAAGAATAGCAAGGGGAGAAACTGTGAAGTGTGTTCACCACAACAAATCGATGCCAAAGGAAGGCCCGTCTCACCTACTTCGAGTCGACTTTTGCAAGCAACACACAAGCTAGGGGCTGTGATCCATGGCACTTAGATGTATTGAAATATATGCTATTGTAATTTGTAAGGTTAAGTGTTTGAAATGTGAAAACTGGTTATGGACTATTTTACAATCATCCCCAAAGACGAAGAGGGCTTCGATGCAAAAATGGCCATCTTCATGTATATCTGTCGTTTTGTCATTCATACAATAGATTTCTCTCGCTCTCAACGGAATTATGGGTATACAAAGCTTTCATTGTATCTAGCTGTCGAGTGTACATCGTAAATGGATCTAAAATATAAGATTTTGATGGATCTACGGTTGCATTTCTCTAGACCAATACAAGAAGGCTTTCGAACAGTAAGCACAAGATTTAGTTAACCTTAAGGTTATCCTTCTGTGCAGTGGTGCCGGTCTTGTTCTCTCCGTAAAGTTCTCGTTCTCTCTTCTCTCTCAATTTGTGCCAAGCTCCAGTTGCTCTCTTAGGATTGGAAGCTAAACCCACTGCGATACAAAGATCAAGGAATAGCTTAGTAGGGTTGAATTGTTTGTCGATGCCAAATTCAGAAGCAGCATAGTCAAAAGGATACTTGTGGTGCCAGCTATTTTATTTTAAAAGATGGAGAAGGAGCAAAGGTTAGTTTTACTCAAAAAGAGAAGAAAAGAAGAGAAAGTGAAATCTTAAAATGGAGTAAGTACTTACTTATGCCATCCTTCTCCAATGGAAAGAAGACTAACAACTGGGTTCTCTGCGGGCCATGATTTAGGGTCATAAGGGTGGTCTCCATACAAGTGTGCGGCACTATTGACTAACCAAGTAAAATGCAATACAGCAACATATCTCAAACCTCCTGCAACATAGAATCCTGTCCAGAAGTTGTCACCCCACAATGTGCACACTAAACCAGGCATAACGAAACACATGAACAAAGCGAACCATGGATCTAATTTCTTTTGGAACATTACAGTAGCATCATTAAGTAGATCATCAAAATTTAATTTTTTTCCGGCAGTAACAACATCCTTATGCTTTTGGATTAATAACCAACCCATGTGCGCGTAGAAAAAACCTCTCGTGGCATTGTGTGGATCGGCATCGGTTTCACTGTGTTTGTGGTGAACTCTGTGATCTCTAGACCAATGCCAAATACTACCTTGATTGGCAATACTATTAAATAACATTAAAATAACTCTCAGGGCGAAAGTGGCATCATAAGATCTATGAGCCCAAAGTCTGTGCACACCAGCAGTAATTCCAAGACCACTGATGGGCCACAAGATGAATGCCCATAGCAAAGTGTAAGTATGAGCACTCTGAAGGTAAAATAAACCGGCCACTGCACTCGCATGGATCAAAGCAATATAAATGATCATTGGCCAATTGAAGTGACCTTCTTTGTAGTGGCGAACAGTAGTACGTAACGCATCCATCAACATCGTGTCGGATTGTGGTCTTATTTAGCCCACGAAAAAGAATTCTATGCACCAGGTGGTCGCAGAGTGTCCTGCCGGGTGGCGGGATCTGATCTCCTACCTGCTTCTGGCACTCTCATCGAGCAAGGTTAGGACAATCAAGGCGTTTTCTCCACCAACAGTTCTTAAGACAGTATCTGACCTTCACAGGGCATATTGATACACTGTTCCGTCTTCATTACTATCGAATAGCTATTATTCAAGGGATTCTGTGCAAGAAGACGCGTTTTTTATCTGTGAATTCGAGTCGAGCTTTGCGTCGCTTCCTGACTCTTTCTTTTTGATCGTTGTTGCCTCTGTTGTTCCTAGTAGACGGCCCATTATTTGTATTGGGTAAACAACCATGTCGCATGCCACTAGCACCAACCCGCCATCTCCTGGGGTTGATGGCGAGCATCAAATTCTACGTGAAGGTTTATTAATGAAGAAGCGTAATGGTTTTGGTCGCTTTGCAATGAAGAAATGGCCTTACCGCTACTTCAAGCTGAGTAATGAAGGTCATTTGTCTTACTACGAGATGGGGTCTCCACACCCCAATGGTACCGAAGAGGATGTGGAAGAGGAGCATGCTCGTGGTCGTGTGAATTTATGTGAGAAAAAATTTGATTTGATTCGTGAACCAGATATCGACGGCGCCCCCACCTCTTTTGCCATTCAGATCAATATAGAGGACGAAGAGCCATGGTTGCTGTGTGTGGATACAGAGGAAGACTATAAATTGTGGCTAATCGAGTTGGAACATTTTGTGAAACATAATGATAGTACACAAGTGACTAGTATAGCAGGTACACCCACACCCACGAAGAAGAAGTCCATCTTCAGCTTCGGAGGAGGAGGATATGACAGTGACACCAAACAGAAAAATCATGCTAACAATGGTGGTAATAAGAACGGTGGTGGTATTGAAGATGATGATTATGGTGCACCGAATGGCAACAAAGCCACCGGTAATGTTATGAATCACACTAAGAGTAATAGTAGCAAGGGAGATAACTCCATGAAAGGTAGGACTCGTAAAGGCAGTATGAAAGGTTTCGCCCACAAGAGTGGAAAAGGTGGTCATGGTGGCGGTGGATTGAAGATCGCGAAACCCACTTCTAGAAGCATTTTGGAAGATGTGTTCGATTTAGAGCTGATCGTTACTCTAATCATCGTCAACTACTGTGTATTTTTGGCCTATTACTATCACACATCTCCACCAGCGGATCTCCCAGACCTCAACATTATATCTCAGTCATTGTATATTCCCACCACATTTCCCTTGCCGATGGTGGCATCACATGGCTATAGTCTATCCATGAGTATTGAGTACTGTACGGTACCAAACTTCTCTTCCCTATTGACGGGACTATATCTACTAGTAGGCAACTTCATGTTATTGTGCACTTTAGCATTAAGAGGTGGAAGGGTGGCCATAGCGGCAGTGGAGAGAGATAAGGCAATTCAAGAGAAAAGTCAAGCATTGGTGACCGCAAGTCTGACTTCTGTTGGTGGTGTCGCTACTCGTAATAGTATCAAGTTGAGTAGCCCGGCCAAAGATAGCCCTATCGCACACAATGGGGCTACTACCCTGACGGCTGAGAGTGTCTTGGATGAGGAGGATATTGCAGACGAAGGGTTACCCATGAAGGATGGCAAACCCATTGCAGGCTGCACTTTCGAGGAAGTATATGTGCCTCAACGCCTGGCACCAGAACACACATGGTCCAAAATTGACCACAACGATTTCCATGTGCGCATTGGTCCCAATTACAGCTACAACAAGAAGAAGGCCCCTTCACCTCCTGCATTGTACGATGCTTTCGCAGTGGATGTGTTCTGTTCCCGTACGAGGGCAGACCATGCCACACAGCGCTTCCATTTGCCAGAGGAGTACTCTTCCATAGACACACATCACAAATATGTGCCACCCATCATGGTTGTGCAGATTCAAATACCGGCAGATGAACCGCCATTGTTGACGACCAAGGAAGACGGACCAGGGTGGGCCATCATGATGTACTTCAAGATCAGCGAACAGACGCTAGCGGAACTTAAGGACATCGACAATGCTAGTCCAGCGGTAAAGCTATGGGTAAGTATATACTTTTCTTGATTGATAAGAGAGAGAGAGTGAGAACAGGATAGCATCTAAGTTGATAGCTCATAGCATCTTTTCTAATCTTTCTCTCTTTCTCTCTTTCTCTCTCTCTCTCTCTCTCTCTCTCTCTCTCTCTCTCTCTCTTTCTTTCTTTCTTTCTTCTTTTTCTTCTTTTCTATCTTCTATCTTCTATTTTCCCTTTTCTTCTTTTCCCTCTCTTATAAATAGGCGCAATGGTGCACACATGCCATCGACGACAAGGCCTGGCGCTCCCGCTTCAAGTTCATTGCTTCTTGCTCGAACCTCGTCGAGAATGGTGTCCCTGGCGCCATCGCCGCTTACAACGCCAAACCCATTCTCATCCGTAAGACGGGTAGTTTGTATCGCGGAGCCAATAACTCATACATGGAGTTTGATATGCACATCCACAAGTTCGCCAACTTGGCCAAAAAGTCTATTCACTACATGACAGCCAAAGCGGGATCTATGCTTATGCAGATTGGATTTGTGATTGAAGGGCGCAAAGATGAGGAGCTGCCAGAGGCTATCTTCGGTGCGATTGCCTGTAATAAGCCACAGGAACCTCTGGCAGATTTCATATTTGACGATGAGAAGTAAACGTGGGGTCTCTATTGTACATAAATTCATGTATTGTATTTCAATCTATAGCATTATCTCTATAATTCCTTCTATCTTACACTGATCGTACACAAATACCAATTATTAATAATCAATTTCCGCTCAAAAAATCATCTATTTGAAAAGGTCATCTTCATCATCATCATCGAATAGTGAGCTCTGCTTCTTCTTCGGCTCGTCTTGCTTCTTGCGACTGACAGGAGCACCGAATAGATCATCGTCGTCGTCATCAAAGAGAGAACTCTGTTTCTTCTTGGCGGGAGCAGCCTTACTTGACGCGGTTATTGAGCTAGTGGAATCTCCGAATAAGTCATCACCATCGTCTTCAGCAGAGAAGAGGTCACCGCTTGTCTTGTTTGTAGCGGTAGGAAGACTCGGGGTAGCACTGCTAGAGCTGGTTGATTCTCCAAACAGGTCGTCCTTGGCGTCTTTACTAGTGGACTGACCAAAGAGGTCGTTGTCGGCGTCCTTTGCC